>Ga0209407_1000081_pt1 | contig 128874 bp, 104 predicted proteins | sample AD_JPNHG3_MetaG_FD_184410 | JGI IMG/M metagenome (GOLD analysis project Ga0209407, IMG submission 184410) | Active sludge microbial communities of municipal wastewater-treating anaerobic digesters from Japan - AD_JPNHG3_MetaG (SPAdes) (version 2) | ecosystem: Engineered > Bioreactor >... | reverse complement strand
GTCGAAATAATTGTATACATATCGACCTCCCTGTCTTAACTTTATATCCAATAAAGACATCGGTTGGTCGATATGTTTTTGTTGATAAACCATTAAAATTAGTCGCCTAAAAAGTGCGAAAGTTTACTGCAACATCATTATACAATAAAAAAGGATAAAATAATATTATTTCCCCGTGATTTGGCGGTAAATATTATGTATTTGACTGACCAACTCCGGGACACTGAATTGCTGCACATAAGAAGAAGCATTTGCAGTCAGGTGCTGTCGTAAATCCGCATCCTCGACCAGCTGAAGAATGCTTTGGCAAATATGCGCCGGCGTATTTGCCTTTAGAATCAAGGCATTTTGACGGTCGGTTAAAATCTCGCCGAAGCAGCCCACATGGGAAGCAATCACCGGAATTTTCATGCTCATCATCTCGATTGCCGCCAATCCGAAAGCTTCTCGCCGGGAAGGGATGCAGCCGATATCAAAGATATTCAGCACATCGGCGATGTCTTGACGAAATCCGAGAAACTTGACCCGATGGCCGATGCCAAAAACTGCGGCTCGGGCATGCAGGGATTTTTCCATATTTCCGTCGCCGGCAAAGACCAGCAGAAAGGCGGGATTTTTTTTAATCAATTCGGCAAATGCATCTAAAAGAATGTCGGGCCCCTTTTCATACGAAAGCCGGCCGGCATAGCCAATCACGATGTCGCTGTCTGTAATGCCCAGTTGGTCCCGAAACGATTTCCGCTTGTAGGGATCGAAAGTAAATGTCTTGGTATCAACGGCATTATAGACAACTTTGATTGACCGACGAGGGATGCTGGAGCAGCGTTCGAGGTCTTTTGCGACGGAATTGGAAACCGCAATATACAGGCGCGCTTGACGTCTGAGAATTTTAAGCAGAGTCCGGTACAGCGAATACTGAAATCCCTCGATTGCTATTGAACCATGCTCATGCACAACCACCGGAGTTGTCATAAAATAGCGCGCCAGCAAAGCGGCCAGAGCGGGCTTATGCAGGTGAGCGTGGATGATGTCAATGTTGTATTTGCGGCACAAAGAAAAAATCGCAAAAAACTTCCGCGGATCATAGTGCGGATAGTTCAGTTGGATCACATTGCCTTGTATCGGAATCGCCAGCGGCTGGCTGCGAAGCGGATAAACATAATGCTCAATGGCCGGATCATTGTTATACTCAATAATCTGCTTGAGGCACCTCTGTGCCCCGCCTAATCCCAAACTACCGATGATATGTAATACGCGAATAGGCATCGTATGATCAAATGAAAAGTTCCTTATAGTGCCCAATAATGCGCCGAATGTCATGATGTTGCCGGGCATAAGCAGCGCCGTTTCGGCCCAATTCCTGATAGCGGTTATTCTCAAGCATGCGGCTTAAATATTCGGCCATTTTTTGTTCTTGGCCTTGGCAGCAGCAGCCGCATTGATAGGTGTCCAAAAAGCCGTCCGGATTTACCGCAAAAGATAATATGGCGGCGCCGGCTTTGCATGCCTGAACAAATGTATTGGGGAAGCCTTCTGAATCGGAAGTATTGACATAAATCTTTGCTGTTTCAAAATAATGGTCTATTTTGTGAAACGGCACACGCTCGATAAATGTCAAATTGCCGATAGCGCCGGCTTCCTGAATCAGAGAGCCGTAATGTTCATCTCCGGTTGCATTCTGACAAATCATCACGAAGGATTCATTGGGAAAGGCCCTTGCCAAAGTCAAAAACCGACGAGGTCCTTTAATCGCAGCACTCCGTCCTACCCACAAAATAATGGATTTTTCGGCCGACGGATACCCTGATACAATAAGGCCGTTCGAAATAACACGGGCATCAATCCCACCCTGCTGTTTGAAGTTGTCGGCATCTTGCTGATTCTGAACAACTACCGCAGCAGCATTCTTAAGCGACCAGAGAAAAAGCCGACCGGCAATGGGATGATCGTGCCGGTATGTTCCATCTGCTTCTTGCGTAGATGCGGTGCGGTAGACAAAGCGGCGGCGATGGATTTTGCAGAACAGGGCAATCAGAAATGTCCCCAGCGAGCAGGCTTCCTGCATATATACATCCGCATCAGCCCGCCGCAGTGCCTTCCAGATCTTCCAGCCGTGCAGAATTTTAGTTTTCTTTGCATCCAGCGATTTTATCAAAGTAACGCCTTGTCGGACTTCGAGCGGCGGCTGCCCGTAATCGCCTACGATAAACGACACTTCAAACCGTTCATCGTTTGCCAGTTCGGTTGCCAGCATATACAAATCCACCTCCGCCCCGCCGAACACACTGCTGATATCCGGATTGAAAAGCGGATAGGCTTTGAGCGATACGAAACAAACGCGATTTTTTTTACTGTGCGCTTTACACATCATGTTAACTTTGCACCAAAGTCATCGCTTGCTGGTATTCCTTAAGCAAATATCTTTCATCCGGACCTCCCAGATGGCCCCACGGTGTGGTGCCGCCGGGGGGCAGCGCGTGGGCGGCCTCTTGCTCTAAATCCATGCCGGCTGACGCAAATGCTGCCTGCCAGACGGCGAACTTAAATCCCTCATCCCATAAGTCAAATTTGGCGCCGTTTCGCCAGGCCGTTTCGATGACCTCGCACAGCCGCCGGCCGCCGCGTCCAACAGCCGATTCCAGAATACTGCGCTCAATTGAATGAAAATTAAACTTCACATACCGCAGATTCAGCTGCCGCTTGCGGTCTAAAATCAGCCGCCGGGCCTGTTCGAAATAAGCACGATCCCGCTGCCCCAGCCAGCCGAAAGGGGTGTGGGCTTTGGGCACCAGCCAGCTGACTGCTGCGTTGACATCCGCCCATTTGCCGTCGGTCTCTTTTCGCAGTGCTGAAATCGTTTTGGATAAGTCTGCAATTTTCAAAATATCCTCTTCCGTCTCGCCGGGAAAGCCGACCATAAAATACAGTTTGACCTTCAAAAAACCGGCTTCAAAGGCAGCCCGAACTGCCGCAAGCAAGTCCTCATCTGCTATCGGTTTGCCGATGACCTTGCGCAGTTTTTCGCTGGCTGCCTCGACAGCAATTGTCAGACCGCTTTTGCGAACCGATGCGACCATCTTGGGCAGGAGCTGAAGCTGCTTTTGCACTCGCAAACTCGGCACCGACAGCCCGACATGCAGAGGGCTAAACACAGCATTCATGGCCTCGACCAATTCTTCCAGCTGCGGGTAATCGGATGTCGAAAGGGACAGCAAGCTGACGGTGTCATATCCTGTTGCTTCATATTGCTTTTTAGCAGCTTCAACAATTCGCCCGACACTTCGCACCCGCACAGGCCGCCGGCACCAGCTGGCCTGACAAAAGCGGCAGTGTCCGGGACAACCCCGCATAATCTCAATGCTGACCCGGTCGTGAACGGTCTGAACAAACGGCACTATGGGTTTTTCAGGAATAGGAGCATTCTCGAAATCCCGTACGACCGCATTCATAAATTTGTCCCTTACTCCCTCTTTTGTCGGCTTAACATAACTGCTGCTGTCAGGAGCATCATTCACCTGGAAAAACTTCGGCACATAAACATACGAGAACTGCTGTGCACACGCTTCCAGATAATCCTGTTTTGTGCCGTTGGCGGCCTGAATGCGGCGATACAGCTTGATCAGTTCTACGGCAGCTTCTTCCCCCTCCCCCAGCACAAACAGATCGGCAAAAGCGCTGATAGGTTCGGCACAGTTGGCCGCCTGACCGCCGACGATGACAAGCGGATCGTTGTCGGACCGGTTTTCTGCTCGTATCTCCAGCCCTGCCAGATCCAGCATATTCAGCAGATTCGTGTAGCAAAGCTCATTGGTCATGCTGAATCCGATGATATCGAAGTCGCGAACCGGTGCATGCGATTCAAGCGTAAACAAGGGTATCTTTTTGCTCCGCATGACTTCTTCGGCTTCAAACCATGGCGCAAAGACCCTCTCTGCGGCTGCACCTTCGAGATTGTTAATAATGCTGTAGAGCACTTCCAAACCCAGATAGCTCATCCCAATTTCGTAAATATCAGGGAAACACAATGCAATCCGAACATCGCAGCGATTAAGGTCTTTGCATATCTGGTTAAACTCGCCGCCGATATAGCGGGCGGGCTTGCGCACATACGGCAAAAACTGCCGACTTATAATATCCTTTATGCTTTGTATTTGTTTATGAATCATAAACTTATTATACTTACTTCGACATTTGCTGACCAGAAGCCGACATAAAAATTCAGGAATTTTTAATGCTTCAAGAACGAACAAGGAAATCAGTTCAAGCTGTTATCGGACTATTTGCGGCTGCCGCTCTTTTGTGGGCAGCGTTCAAGGACCGCCCTGTAGCGATTGGCAGCGGCTGGCGGATGACGATGGGAACCATCGCCCGCATTGTTGTTGTCACAGAAAGACCATCGGATGGTCTAAAAGCGATAGAAGCCGCCTTTGAGAAAATATACGACATTGAAAAGCGGATGAGCGATTACGACCCCAACTCCCTCCTGTCGAAGGTCAACAGGGAGGCGTTTGAATCGCCCGTAGAGGTGGATGCAGAATTGTTTGAAGTGCTGGCTGCTGCGGTTGAATACAGTCGGCTTTCAGAAGGGGCGTTTGATATTACCGTCGGACCGGTCGTGCAGATATGGAGACAGGCCAGGGTAACCGGCGCTGCCCCCGCGCCCCAGCAGTTAGAGGCGGCTAAGGAACGGGTGGGTTACGGCAACCTTATTTTAGATGCGCAAAACCGCACAGTGCGTTTCACTAAAGAGGGAATGTTCCTCGATTTAGGCGGGATTGCCAAGGGCTATGCGGTTGATAAGGCCGTTGAAATTCTTCAAAAAGCCGGCCTGCGCGGAGGAATGGTTGATATCGGCGGCAATATTCGCTGCTTCGGCACACCTGCCGATGGGGCCCCACATTGGCTTATTGGTCTGCAGGATCCGGCCAGCGACAAAAATATCCTTGCCAAGCTGAAATTGGACAACCGGGCCGTTGCCACCAGCGGTGACTACCGGCGTTTTACTATTATCGCCGGCCAAAAACACAGCCACATCATCGACCCCACCACCGCCGACAGCGCTCAAACCCTCTCCAGCGTAACCATCATCGCCCCAACAGCCATGCAGGCCGACGCTCTTTCAACAGCTGTAAGTGTCTTGGGCGATAAAAAAGGGATGCCGTTCATTGAATCCCTCCCCGATGTTGAAGCTATTCTCATCCCCCGCGGAGAAAAACCGGTGTTTGAGAAAACTGCCGGTGCAGGCCGTTATCTGCTCGATTGAAGATGCTTGACAAAATTGCAATCGGCTGTCGTTTTTTATGCTGTTGATATTTAACCGGCTTGGCGAGGCACGGGCGCATTTGTGCCGCGATAGACAATCGCCCCGGTAGGGCATTTGTCCATTGCTGCCTGTGCTGCTTCGGATGGGGCATAACGGGCATAATCGATTCGTGCCAGATTGTCGGAAACTGCAAATAAGTCGCTCTGCTTAGCGCACAGTCCGCAGCCGATGCAGCCGACTTTGCAAAAGGCACGCGTATTTTTTCCGTTTTCCCTGCTGCTGCAGGCTACGGTCATCATGATCGGATGCGTGAACGGCACCATTTCAATCAGCCCGCGGGGGCATCCTGCTGCGCAAGCTCCGCAGCCGGTGCACTTTTCATAATCCACCACTGCCAGCCCGTCAATAATATGCAGGGCGTCAAATTTGCAGCGGCGGACGCAGCCGCCGAAGCCCAGACACCCGAACGCACAGGCCTGCACATTCGGCTGGGCGTTGGCGCTGGTGCAGCCGATGATACCCTCGTATTTGGCAAAATAAGTTTTATCCTGCTGACAGGCCCGACAATGAATAATCGGCCGTCTCGGAGCGCCGCTGCCGGACAGCTGAAGATTCAGAATGGCCGCTACTGCATTGGCTGTATCGCTGCCCCCGGGAGCGCACTTGCCCAGCAGTTCGGGATTGGCCGCTACGGCCTTCGCATACGCCGCACAGCCGGCAAAACCGCATGCCCCGCAGTCGATATTCGGCAGGGCCTTGTGAATCTGCTCCACCTTTGGATCTTCCTGTACCTTCAGCTTGATACTGGCAATCAGCAGCACCGCTGCAAACACGGTTGACAACCCCAGCGCCAGCGCTGCTGCCGGCCAGGCGTTATTGATTATTCCGGCAAGTAGGATATTCAGCATCGTGGATTCCTGTCTAATATGTTATCAAAGATTTTTGACGGACAACCCCTGAAGGCTGCGGCTGTCAGTCGAATGTTATCCATTGTCAGCTGCCCTTTATCATTCCCGCAAACCCCATAAATGCCAAAGTCAGCAGTCCCGCTGTAATCAGCGTAATCGGCGCCCCGCGCAGGCACGGCGGCACATCGGCCAGCTGAAGATTCTCACGGATTCCGGCCATAATGCAGATGGCCAGTGTAAAACCAATGCCGGCTCCGGCACTGAGTACGGCGGCCATCAGCAGACTGTCGATAGCCCACAGGTTGATAAATAAACACATTCCCAGAATTGCGCAGTTGGTGGTAATCAGTGGCAGAAAAATACCGAAGCTTTCATACAAAGGCGGAAAGAATTTCTTCAGATACATCTCGACCAGCTGCACCGCTCCGGCAATTACCATAATAAAGCATAGATAGCGCATCACTTCCAGCGGCGTGCCGATAAGAAAGCTATGGTCAATAATCCATGTCAGCGTGCCGGCCAGCGTCACCACAAAGGTTACCGCCAGTCCCATCCCGAAGGCCATATCAATCCGCCCCGAAACACCCAGATACGGACAAATGCCTAAGAACTTAGTAAACACCAGATTGTTGACAATCACAATCCCGATAAAGCCCAGCAGCAGTGTTTGTGCAGTATCCATTGGTTTATCTTTCTATAAAGTTGGCAACCTTCGCCTGATTTTCAGTTTTTTTCCTTGTTTTTTTTCGTTATCAGGTTGACGCCTGCCAGAATCAGTCCCAGCGTGACAAACGCCCCGACCGGCATCCCCATCGCCGCCCACGGGACAAACGCCGCCGGCATCACCGGTATATCAAACCATTTGCCGGTTGCCAGCACTTCGCGAATCGATGCCAGCAGGCACAGCGCCAGCGTAAAGCCCAGGCCCATTCCAACCGCATCGACAATGCTGACCAGCAGGCCGTTTTTGCTGGCACAGGCTTCGGCCCGGCCGATGATGATGCAGTTGACAATGATCAGGGGGATATAAGGTCCCAGCGCTGCACTCATATCCGGCAGATAGGCCTTCAATGCCAAATCAGCAATGGTCACAAATGCAGCGATCGTCAAGGTAAACATCAAAATCCGCAAGTGGGGCTTGAGCAGATTCCGCATCAGGCTGACTACCGCATTCGAGCAGAACAGCACGAACACAACGCTCAAGCCCATCGTCACAGCCGGCTTGACCGCTGCCGTAACTGCCAGCGTTGGACACATCCCCAGCATCAGCCGGAGCACGGGATTACTGTCCCAAATCCCCGCCAAAAAAGTCTTTCCTATCGAAGCATTACTGGACATTTACAGGTCCTCTTTATTTTTTTTCTTTGTTATCGAAATCAACTTCCAGCGGACAATCAGTGTTCAGTTTTTCAGCCGGTGCTTCTACGGAAGCAGGCCCTGCTGACGCATCGCCTCTTTAACCGGCAGCAGGGATGCATTCAAAATAGATACCACCGCTTCACTGCTGATGGTTGCACCGCTGATGGCGACAATCTCACTGTCAATTTTGGATGCATCGCCGGTTTTAGTCAATGTCAGCGTCTCCACCGGTGCACCAATAAATTGGGGCTGATAAAAGCCGCCATCCTCGGGTTTAATCGTAATCTTATCGCCGAAGCCCGGGGTTTCATTGCTGCTTAAAACCCCGAAGCCGGCCATTTTTTCAAATGCCGTATCTACTGCTACCACCAGTTTGATTTTATCGGCAAAGCCCGCCCCCTCGCACACAAACGCCCATCCTGCCGGTGAGCCGTCGGCCGTCAGGGCTTTCATTACCGTAATGCCGTTGAAGGTTCCAGCTTCTTTGAAGCTGACTGCCCCAGTCAGCAGGCCTCCAGCCAGCTGGGCAAACTTGGATTGCTGGTTGGCTTCAATCCGCGGACTCCAGAGGGCATTGAAAACCGCCAGCAGACATCCGAAAACAACGGATGAGACCATTAAAAGCCAGCTTTCCTCCAGAAAATACACAATCCGATTTTTCGTTTGCTTATTGGACATTGGGTTTGCCTCCTGCCGGAATACACGGCGTTGCACGGTCAATCAGCGGCGAAAGGGCATTCATTATCAGCACCGCATACATGACGCCTTCGGGATATTCACCGACAATGCGGATCAGCATAATCAGCGCCCCAACTCCCAGCCCAAAGATACACATTCCTTTTGCGGTCAAGGGTGCGGTAACCGGATCGGTAGCGATAAAAAAGGCGCAAATCAGCATCCCGCCGCCAAATAGATGCAGCAGGGGAGACGCATAGCGATCCGGATTGACACAATAAAATAGCGATGCCAGCACAGCCGCCGATAACAGCACACAAACGGGAATATGCCAAGTAACCGTCCGCCGAACCAGAAGATACAGACCTCCGATAAGCAATGCCAGCGAGCTGGTTTCGCCCAGGCATCCGCCTACCGTTCCGAAAAAAGCCGCCCCAATCTGCTGATTGGCCGTCTGGGCAGATGCTTTATGCTTAATCGCTTCCTTGCTCCAAGCCAGAGGGGTGGCCTGCGTTACCGCCAGAGTGTTTTCGGCCTTCAGCAGCGGCATCGACGGATCAAGCGGCGCCGGCACTGTCCAGGTGGTCATCAGCAGACCGAATGAAGCCGTCAAAAAAGCCCTTGCAGCCATTGCTGGATTAAAGATATTCGAACCTAAACCGCCGAACAGCATTTTGCAGATAATAATGGCAAATCCGCTTCCGATAACAACCGCCCACAGCGGAATGGCCGGCGGCAGCGACATCGCCAAAATCAGCCCTGTCACCACGGCACTCAAATCGCCCAGTGAATTGGGTTTCTTGCGGATGGCATTGCACATCCATTCGAAAAACATGCACGACCCAACGCTGACCGCAAGCACCAGCGCTGCCTGCGTTCGGAAAAAGAAAATTCCCGCCGCTATCGCAGGCGACAGGCCGATAATTACATCCAGCATCACACCGCGGGTAGTCCGTTTCTGGCTGATATGCGGCGCTGGTGAAACCGTAATTTTGCTTAACATTGATTTTTAATCCTCTGCAATATAGCGTATTCGAACGTTACCCCAGACGTTTTTTTTCCCGTGCCATCAGAAGTTTTCCAGTCTTGATATAGCCCGACAGCTCGATATGAGCCGGACAAACATAACTGCAGCAGCCGCACTCGATGCATCCAGTCAGGTAGTTTTGAACGGCGATATCCATCCGGAAATGCTTAACGGCGTGGGCAATTTTGGTTGGGTTCAGCCGCTCCGGACAGACCGCCAAGCATCGCCCGCAGCGAATGCACGGCGTCTGCTGATGGGAGAATTTGGCTTCCGTAACATCCTGACGGGTCAGCAGTGTCAGCGCACCGCTGGTTTTGGTAATCGGCTGGGACAGGTCTGCAATCGCAAATCCCATCATCGGCCCGCCCAGCACAACCTTGGCGGCCTGCTCGGTCAGTCCGCCGCAGTAATCAATGAGTTCAGCAGCACTGATGCCGATAGGCACATAATAATTGCCCGGACGGCTGATAGCCCGTCCGGTAACCGTTACCACCCGGTGTGTCAGCGGCTGATGGAGTACGACAGCCTCTGCCAGAGCCGCACAGGTTGCCACATTCAGCACACAGATGCCGATGGCCGGCGGAATGCTGCCGGTGGGGACAGTTTTCTTCAATATTGCCTGAATAAGCTGCCGTTCGCCGCCCTGCGGATATTTGGTTTTAACCGGCACAACTTGGATATCCTCTGTGCCGCCCAGCGACTGGACTGCTTCTGTCATCACGCCAATGGCCTGGGGCTTGTTGTCCTCAATGCCGATGCGGATTTTTGATACGCCTGCCGCTTTAGCCGCCAGCCGTATCCCTGCCAGCACCTGCCATGTCCACTCGAGCATCAGACGATAATCGCAGGTAATAAAAGGTTCGCACTCGCAGCCGTTAATAATCAGGGTTTCTTTGGGCATCGACGGATTCGGCTCTATTTTGACACGTGTGGGAAAGCCTGCGCCGCCCATACCAACCAAGCCGCCTTCCTGAGCTGCCCGGCAGATGTCTTCGACAGAGTACGCCGACGGATCAAAGTTTTTGTCAAATTGTCCTGCAGCAGGCTGCTTAGGAACAGTAATCTGCTGGTCAACATCGATGATAATCCCCATAGTGCGGCCGATGACCGGATGCGGCAGCAGCGTAATATCCCGCACAGTTCCATTGACCGGAGAATGAACCGGAGCTGAAACGAAGGCATCTGTCTTGCCGATCATTTGGCCGGCAGTGACCTTATCCCGCTTGGCTACCAGCGGCTTGCAAACTGCTCCCAGATGCTGGCTGAGCAGAACGGCCGTCTGCTTGGGCGTCGGTACCACCTCAATCGGGCATTGTTCGCTGTATTCTTTGTTTTCCGGCGGATGAACCCCGCCTCGAAATGTAAAAAGTCCCCGTATCTTGGCCATGGATGCTTACCTTTTATCCGCTATGTCTTTTTTGGGTCGGCGGTAAAACAAAAAAACTGCCGCTGTTGTTATGCTGACAGCTCCTACAAAACAAACCAGTGTCAAACTTGTTCCTTCAAAATATCTTTGGAAAAGCAGATTTGCACCGGCTGCTGAAGCGACAAAAATCGCAATCGGCACAACAAATGCCCTGATGGCCTTCCAGGCAATGTTAGGACCTTGATAGCAGCCTAACTTTTCATATGCCTGTCTGCAGGTCTCTTTTTGTCTGCAGCCGGAACAATAATCGTTTGTATTCATTTCTTTAAGTACTTAAAAAGAACATATATACCATAATCAATGCTCTTTTCAAGCAAAAATGGACAGCATTTTATCTGTTGAACAGGGCCTTGGTGCAGGGCAATGGATAGTTCCATCCGGGCATTTTCGACTCCATCAGCAAGCCGATGAACCAATGCCCTGTACAGGATGTCTGTCCGATGCTATAGAATGCTGGCTGTTCCTGTTTCAGCCAATTTAAGAATCCTTGCAGGTTCTTCGGCCATGCCCGTGCGGGCTGATAAATACGCTGCTTCAATCACGGCCATCGTATTCAAATCAAAACCGTGTTCAGGATAAAGCGGCTGTTCGGGCGGATTCTTCAGCCCTGCTGCCAGATGCTGCAGCATCCGCATTTTGCTGGGGCGTTCATCGTTCGGATAGGCCTTCTGCTCCAGCAGATTTCCCAGATTATCGCAGATGATGATTTCTTCTTTGGTTGCCGTTAAATGCTGCAGTTTGCCGTGTACCCGCAGATGCCAGCGGGCCGGACCCAATGTCCGGCTGGCGCAAATCTGCGCAATCAGCGCATCGGTAAACTGCATTGCCACAACAGCCGTATCTTCCGTCAAGCTCATCCGCTGCTGTTTGTCGGGGGCCTGATTGATGGTCAGGGCATACACCCGCTGCGGCAGCCCAAAACACAAAATCAGCTGGTCTATCAGATCATAACAGTGATGCAGCAGCACACCCCCGCCGGCCATCGTCGGGTCATACAGCCAGCGCATCTCCTGTTCCGGCGGCCCCATCGGTACATGGCAGACCGCCGAAATCAAATGCCAAGGATGAGGATCGTCTTGCCCTATTTGGGATAGATAGTTCCGAATATGCTCAAAGGGCAGTCCGAAACGTCCATTCTGAGCTGTGATAAAACAGACATGTTCTTTGCCGGCTGTGCGGTAAAAATGCGCCAGCTGTTCGAAGTGCAGCGCCGGCGGGCAGCTTTTAAGAATATGACAGCGGGCTTCCATTGCCGGCCGGATAAACTCGGCACATTGGTAAACTGGTCCTCCAAAAAACACGATGTCTGCGGATGTTTGCACCAACAGCTGCCGGTAGTCCGTATAAGCCGGACAATCAAACTGGCGAGCGGTTTTTTCTGCCCGTTCGTTGCGCTCATCTCCCACAGCCGCAATCGCGTATAAGCCGCTTTCCTGCGCGATATCCAAAAGCTCAACGGCTTCGTCCGACAGGCCTATCGCAGCCAGCTTTAATGGATGCTCTGCCATAGATTTCGGGGATTATCAAACCCGTACAAACTGATCCGGCAGCGGAAACTGCCGGCACAACTCTATTACCGCTTGTCCAATCCTGCTGATTACGTCATCGTTATCCAGATTCCGGCTGATGGTATCAATCCAAGCGGCTATCTGGTCCATCTGTTCTTCCTTCATCCCCCGCGTGGTTATAGCCGGCGTTCCCAGACGCAGTCCGCTGGGATTAAAGGGGCCGGCCGTATCGCCGGGAACCGAGTTATAATTGCAGACAATATGAGCCCGATCCAGCGCTTTGGCTAAGGGTTTTCCGGCAAGGCCTTTGTTGCGCAAATCAATGAGAATCAGGTGGTTATCAGTTCCGCCGGAAACAAGGTTAAAGCCATAGCCCAGAAGTTTTTCGGCCAGCCGCTTGGCATTTCGAACAATTTGCGCGGCATAGGCCGCAAAGTCAGGCGTCATCGCCTCGCCCAGCGCCACAGCCAGAGCCGAAATGGTATGCATATGGGGCCCTCCCTGCAGGCCCGGGAAAACAGCCTTGTTGACGGCCGCTTCGTGTTCCGCTCTACATAAAATCATTCCCCCGCGGGGTCCGCGCAGGGTTTTATGCGTTGTTGTTGTTACGATGTCTGCATAAGGAACAGGACTGGGATGGACTTTTCCGGCAACCAAACCCGCAATGTGGGCCATATCCGATACATGATAGGCGCCAACCCTGTTGGCGATTTCTGCGAAGGCCGAAAAGTCAATAATCCGCGGATAAGCACTGGAGCCGGAAATGAGGATTTTCGGACGGTGTTTTTTTGCTAAATCGGCTATCTTGTCGTAATCCAGCCGGCCTGTGGCTGGATCCAGCTCATATTGCACCGAATTGAAAAACTTGCCTGTATAGCTGACCTTCCAGCCGTGGGTTAAATGTCCGCCGTGCGGCAGCGCAAGCCCCATAATCGTATCGCCCGGCTGGGCCAGCGCACAATAGGCCGCAAGATTGGCCGGCGACCCGGAATGCGGCTGTACATTGGCTGCTTGGGCTCCAAATAATGCCTTGGCTCGATTTTGTGCCAGCGTTTCAATCTGGTCGGTAATCTGCTGGCCTTCATAGTATCGTTTGCCCGGATAGCCCTCTGAGTATTTATTGGTCAGGCAGCTTCCTGTGGCCTGCATGACCGCTTTGGAAACATAATTTTCCGACGGTATCATTCGAATCGAAGCCGCCTGCCGCTGCTCCTCTTGACTGATTAAATCAAATACAACCTTGTCTGTCTGTTCAAGGGCCGATGACATAACTATTTCTCCAAAGTGAGTTTAGGATTATTAAAACCGGCTTATATCATATTGATAGGGTAAAAACAAGCATTTTATTAATCCCCAATATACCGAAAAGCCGCTTTTCAAAAGGGCCAATCCCATTTTTTGCTTTGGCAAGGCCGCATGTTTAATGCTTGTTGATTCCAGCTGTTTTTTGTCTTTTTTTAAGGGCTTGTAATACCTGCATCTTATAGGATGGCACTGGCGATGTATAAGATAAATTGATAGGTACTGTCTGCCCGGCAAAGAGGACTAACCGCCGGAATGACTGTGCCACCGCAAAATGTAATATTTTCTCGGCAATGTCTCCATCTCGTTTGCCGTCTTTCGTATATATTGTTTCATTACTCAAGAGGCAGCTGATGCATCGGCCTTAGCCCCGAGAATGCGAAAAAATTATCTCTGAATAGTGAGCAATAATTCTGAATTACAAAAATCGTCTATTGTCGCAGAATCTTTCGCAGGAAAGCCAGAAGGGTTTTGATTTCAAAATAGGATTTTTCAAGCCGAATATGAACAGTTCGCGGGTCGGGTATGCGTATTGTTCCCGAATAACGTGCAAAAAGATCTATCCCGGAAGCCCCGTCAAAGAAGGTAAAAATAATGTCGGGTTTTTGGACAATGATACTCTGGATACGCCATCGGTCGGCCCAGAGACGGATTTGTGCGGTATCCAGCAGCATATTTACTTGCTCCGGCACTGGGCCGAACAAATCCCGCAGTTCGGTACGCAGGCGGTCGATGTCTTCGGCAGTTCGTGCTGTACCGATGCGCCGGTATACCTCCAATCGCTGTCGGTCGGACGGAATATAGCTTTTGGGAATATAAGTCTCAAAACCAAGGTCAATAACGGTTTGGATTTCTTTTTCAATTGGCTCATTTTTCAGCCGCTTGACGGCTTCGGCCAGCAGGCGGCAATAGAGTTCGTAGCCGACGGTATTGATATGGCCGGACTGTTCAGGCCCAAGAATGCTGCCGGCGCCCCGAATCTCCAAATCGCGCAACGCAATGCGGAAACCGGCGCCAAGCTGGGAGTATTCTTCAATGGCTTTCAGACGCCGTGCTGCAATCGGCGTAATCGGCCGCGATTCCGGCAGAAGCAGATAGGCATACGCACGGTGCTTGTACCGGCCGACACGCCCCCGCAACTGGTGAAGCTGGGCAAGCCCAAACCGGTCAGCGTCATAAATGAAGATGGTATTGGCGTTAGGGATGTCGATACCGGATTCGATGATGGTCGAGCAAATCAGCACATTGGTGTCGCCGTTGATAAAGCGAATCATGGCATCTTCCAATTGGTGCTTGTGCATCTGGCCGTGGGCGATATCAATGCGCACCGACGAATCATTGACGATGGCCCGTATCGTATGGGCAAAATGCTCGATGGTTTGTACCCTGTTGTATAGGAAAAAAACCTGCCCGCCGCGGCTGATTTCAAACAAAATCCCTTTGCGAATAACCTCGGGGCTGAATCGGCAGACCTTTGTTGCAACAGCCCGCCGGTCCAGCGGAGGCGTAGACAGCGAACTGATGTCGCGCAGACCGATCAGCGACATATGCAGCGTGCGCGGTATTGGCGTGGCGGTCATTGTCAGGATATCAACATTGACCCGGAATCGCTTCAGCCGCTCCTTGTGTTCCACCCCAAACCGCTGTTCCTCATCGATAATCAGCAGCCCCAAATCCTTAAACGCAACATCATCGCTCAGCAGGCGGTGCGTGCCGATGAGGATATCAACGGTGCCGCTGCGGCAGCCGGAAAGAATCCGGCGGGTTTCTTTGGGCGTTTGGAAGCGGTTGAGAATCTCAACGGCAACAGGAAAGTCAGCAAACCGCTGCCGAAAGGTCCGGCCATGCTGCACACATAAAACTGTCGTTGGTACCAGAACGGCAACCTGCTTTCCGGCCTGAACGGCTTTGAAGGCCGCCCGCATCGCCAGCTCGGTTTTGCCGTAACCAACGTCTCCGCACAGCAGACGGTCCATCGGCCGACTGGAAGCCATATCGTCTTTGATGCACTGGGCAGCGGTTGTCTGGTCCGGCGTTTCCAGATAGGCAAAGGCCTCTTCAAATTCTTTCTGCCAGATTGTATCGGATCCGAAGGCAAATCCGCCCATCTGCTGGCGGCGGGCCTGCACATCCAGCAGCTCGGCAGCCAGTTCTGCAACACCCCGGGCGACATTTTCCTTCTGCCGCTGCCATTTTTTTGTCCCGATGCGGCTGAGCATCGGCCGTTTAGGACTCGAACCGATAAATTTCTGTACCAGATGCATATTGGAAATCGGCACATGTATCTGGATTTTGTCGGCATATTCAAGTGTTATATATTCGGCCTTGGCGCCGGCCTTTTCCATCATCTGAATGCCGCAATATTTGCCGATGCCGTAGGTCAGATGAACAACATAGTCGCCTTTTTTTAAGTCCAGCGCGGTATCGACCGGCGAAAGCCCCTGAATCCGCTGGACCCGGCGGCGGATGGAGACCTGACCGAAAACCTCGTGATGAGTAACAACAAGGGTGTTAAGCGAGCGAATCATAAAGCCGCGATGAATAAAGCCGGATAGCAGCAAAAAGGTATCGGGAATAACAGTAAATTTTTCCTGCAGGATTTCGCTGACGCGCTGAATTTCGGCCTGATTTTCGCAATAAAAAAGAACCTGCTGAGTCCGGGCTTCACGAAGCAGCTCTGCCAGAACGGCCTGTTGGTCTTTCCAGAGAGAGCCGGCCTTCTGCTCAAATTGCTGAACACTGCAGACATCCAGCTGGAAGTCAGGCGATGCCGAACCGGCGAATCGGCTGATGTGCAGTGTCGTAAAACGCTGAATGGCTTTATAAACCGCTGGCCACGGATACAGTCCGCGCACATCTTCCAGCCGGCTCAAGAATACATCGGATACCTCTGCAATCTCTGCAGGTTCCTCCAGAATAATCAGCGTTTCCGCAGGCAGCAGATTAATAAACAGCTCGGTGCCTTCGGGGGCAATTGACAGCGGCGGGGCAGTGATCTGCACCGAAGACAGCATTTGATGGGAAAGCTGCGAATCTAAATCAATTCGGCGAATGCTGTCGATACAGTCGCCGAAAAACTCTATGCGAACCGGCATGGCTTCGGCTGTATTGGGTGTGTTGCCTGCTGTACAGACCGGAGCATAAATATCGATAATGCCGCCGCGCTGTGCAAACTGACCGGGCATATCCACGCTGTCGGTGCGTTCGAAGCCATGGTCGGCCAGCCACCCAATTACAAGGTCCGGCTCTACTGTCTGACCGACAGACAAAGACAATCCCAGTTCAAAAAGCAGTTGCGGGCGAGCAACCGGCTGGTTGAGAGCTTGAACGCAGGTTGAAACAACAAACGGCTCGGCAGGCGGCTGCTGTCGGGTCATCCACAATGACAGCCGCAGTCTCTGGGCAAGGATTTCATCGGCGGCATCGGTAATTTCATCGGGGCTTTCCCAGACTGGAAATGTCTGGACAGGCAGCCCGATGAAAACCTGCAAGTCGTCGGCGGCGTCATCGGCATCGTCAATATGCGGTCGGATATAAAGAATCGGACGTTTGAGTGTTTTGAGCAGATAGGCAGCCAGCAGAGGCGCAAACGATCCCCATGTCCCGCTGACTGTTACAGGCCCCAATGCAGGATTGTGGTCTGCCAGACGGGCTGCAATCTGACGAACTGTTTTATCCTGACCTAAATCCAGCAAATTATTGAATCCGGCTTTATGCCGGTATTACTATACGCCGAAGCTCGTGCCGACGGCTTTGGCAGCGGCGATAAGCGGGTCATTTGGCCGGACGGTTTTGATTTTACCCGCAATGCGGGCCAGAGGCACACTGCCCAGCCGTCCTTCCGTCCAGACAACAAGCTGGTTGATCTGTCCTTTCATCAGCAGCTCCAGTGCATAATGACCGAAATTGGTTGCCAGCACGCGGTCGAAGGGGGTCGGCGATCCGCCGCGCTGAATATGGCCCAGATTGACCGCCCGACAGGACAGCCCCGTCAATTCCCCCAGCTGTTCGGCCAGCACAAATGAAATGCCGCCTAGACGAACCGGATCGGGACTATCTTTGATGGTTTTGAAGACAACCGCTTTACCGCCTTTGGGTTTGGCGCCTTCGGCAACGGTGATAATGCTGAAGCGTTTGCCTTTTTTGGAGCGGGCCAATACATATTGAGCAATCTTCTCCAGCTGATAAGGAATCTCGGGAATCAGAATCACATCAGAGCCGCCTGCCACGCCGGCATGCAGGGCAATCCAGCCGGCATAGCGTCCCATTACTTCCACAATCATCACCCGATGGTGCGAGCTGGCGGTGGTATGGACCTTGTCAATCGCTTCGGCTGCTGTAGTTACTGCTGTATTGAAACCGAAGGTAATGTCGGTTCCCCAGATATCGTTGTCAATGGTTTTGGGTACGCCGATGATCGGCAGTCCCTTTTTGGCAAATGCTGCCGCTGAAGCCATTGTCCCGTCGCCGCCGATGCAGACCAAAGCCTCAATCCCCCGCTTTCGGAGGTTTGCAATGCAGGTATCGGATACATCTTTGTGAATGGTGCGCTGGCCCCGACGAACCGGAAATGAAAACGGATTGGACGAATTGCAAGAGCCCAAAATGGTGCCGCCCAGCGTGAGGATATTACTGACATCATTGTAGTTTAGAAGACCGATACGGTCTTCAATCAGACCGCGGTAGCCATCTTCTACGCCCCAGACTTCCAGTCCGTACCGGTTGATTGCACTTTTGGTTACGGCTCGAATGACAGCGTTAAGCCCGGGGCAGTCCCCCCCGCCGGTCATCACGGCGATGCGTTTGATTTTGTTCCATTCCATTGTTGGCTCCTAAGAGTCTGCTTTTCTTATACTTTACGGCATCCAGCGCAAAAAACAAGGCCTTGATGGATAAAAACAAAGGCCTTGTATTTCAACAGACTCCGGCGGCTGTTATGCTTTTGCGATGGATTTCTTAGCCGCTGCGACGACCGCATCCACGGTGAATCCAAAGTTTTCGAAGCAGGCCTTATAAGTTCCGCTGGCTCCGAACGTATGCATGCCGACAAACTGACCGCAAGTGCCCAGATACTTCCACCAGCCGTTTTCTACGCCGGCCTCTACTCCTACACGGGCTTTGACTGCCGATGGAAGAACACTTTCTTTATAAGCATCATCCTGTTTGTCAAACAGCGTCCAGCAGGGCATCGAAACAACTTGGGCTTTGATGCCCTCAGCAGCAAGCTTGTCATGGGCGGCTAACGCCAGCGCTACTTCCGAACCGGTGGCCAGCAGCAGCACATCGGGTTTGGTTTGTCCGATAAGGACGTACGCACCTTTGTTGAAGTTCTTCATGCCCGGATATTTGGCCGGATCCAGCACGGGCAGATTCTGACGTGTCAGTGCTGTTGCCGCGGGCATATCGGGATGTTCCAGAATATATTTCCACATCAATGCTGTTTCGTTGGCATCAGCCGGCCGGAATGTCAGCAGGTTGGGCATAATCCGCAAAGAGGCCAGCGTTTCAACCGGCTGGTGGGTTGGACCATCTTCACCGACTCCGATGCTGTCGTGGGTAAAGACAAAAATCGTCGGATAGCCGGACATTGCCGCCAGACGAACAGCCGGACGCATATAATCGGCAAATACCATAAATGTGCCGCCGTATGGCCGAAGGATTTTGCTGACGGCTATGCCGTTCATAATTGCTCCCATAGCATGTTCCCGAACCCCGTATCGGATATACCGCCCCGCGCGGTTGGTCTTCTGAAAATCCTCGGCCCCTTTAAAGCGGGTATTATTCGAGGGTGTCAGGTCTGCCGAGCCGCCCAGCACCAGCGGCATTGAAGGCATCAGGGCATCCAGTGTCTTGCCCGAGGCTGCACGGGTGGCCAGAGGCGTCGCCGGATCAAAAACAGGCAGTTTTTTCTCATCAATGACGACATTTCCGTTCAAGGCATCTTGAAGTTCTTTGACCAGTTCCGGGTATGCCCGGGCGTAGGCAGCCCAGAGCTTCTGGTAATCGGCATACAATTTCCGACCGGTTTCTTTTGCTTTGCCGGTATGTGCGGTAACCTCGGCGGGAACAACGAATTTCTGCTCTGGATCCCAGCCGGCATTTTTCTTAATCAATTTGATTTCGTCTTCACCCAGCGGTGCTCCGTGAGCCGTATGCGTATCCTGAAAATTGGGGCTGCCGTAGCCGATATGAGAGCGAAACTTAATCAGCGTGGGCCGTTCGGACTGGGCCTTGGCAAACTCCAAAGCGCCGTCGAGGGCATCAATGTCGTGCCCGTCGCCGCCGATTTCCAGCACGTTCCAGCCATAGGCACGATACCGCAGTGCTACATTTTCGGTAAAAGACAGGCTTGTTTCGCCGTCAATTGTAATATGGTTATCATCATAGATGACAATCAAGTTATCCAGCCCCAGATGGCCGGCCAGGCTCGACGCTTCCCCGCTGATGCCTTCTTGCAGACAGCCGTCGCCGCAGATGACATAGATGTGATAGTCAAAAAGATTGAATGTCTCTTTGTTATAGCGTGCGGCCAGATATTTTTGGGCTATGGCCATTCCAACCGCATTCGAAATACCCTGCCCCAATGGACCTGTGGTTACCTCAACGCCGGGTGTATGACCGTATTCCGGATGGCCGGGAGTTTTGCTGCCCCACTGGCGAAACCGTTTGAGTTCATCCAGCGGCAAATCATAGCCGAATAAGTGCAGCAGTGCATATAAAAGCATACTGCCGTGTCCGGCCGATAGAACGAACCGGTCGCGGTTAATCCATTCGGGATGAGCAGGGTCGAATTTAAGATGACGCTGCCATAAAGCATACGCAGCCGCTGCCATCCCCATCGGCATTCCCGGATGACCGGATTTTGCGGCCTGTACGCCATCCAAAGCAAGAAAACGAATTGTTTGAATACATAGATTGTCCAGTTCTGTCAGTTTGGCCATAGTTTACTCTCGCTCATTTTTAAGTTTGTTTTTTAAGCTTGATGTATTGAATACCCTGTCCCAGCATCTTGGATGTGTGCAGCTCTAAGAATATTTGAATCTCATAATTTGACAGAATATATTAAACAAAATCTCTGTTTTCACGTCTAAAATAAAGAGAATTATGTTAACAGTCAGGATATGTTAATGCAAGAAATTTTATAGTTGAAATAAAGTATGGCCAATTGAGCCCAACTTTTGTTAAAGCAGAAACAAAAATCAATAATATTAATACATATATTAGTATATCTGATAGGCATGCTTTCTATAATTGAATTTATCTCACACGTTGTGCTTTTGTATCTATATTTATAATAAGGACTTATGTATATAAACAAAGAACGTTTTTGTTTTTTTGCGCAAGAAATGTTTATGCTTCATTGACTTATTAGAATTTTTGTGTTAACATTACATTATCTATGACAGCAACAAAGAAAAGACCAGGGAAGACTACTCTTTCAGAAACGCGTAAAAAGAAACCCTCATCCGCTTCCGTCGCTACTGTCAAACGTCCTGCGAAGGCGTTTCATACGTATGAACAGGCCATTCAGTATCTGTTCGATAAGACGGACTATGAGAAGCAGCAGAAACTGCGCTATAATGTAACTGCTTTTGACCTTGAACGGATGAACAAGCTGCTCAAAGGGCTTGGCAATCCGCATCAAAAAACAAAACTGGTTCATATCGCCGGCACAAAAGGCAAGGGTTCGACTGCTACAATGCTGGCCAAAATGGTGGAAGCCAACGGCTACAAGGTCGGCTTGTATACCTCGCCTCACGTGATGACTCTGCATGAGCGGATTGTGGTGAATTCCCAGATGATCAGCCGCAAAGAAATGCTCGATTTGATGAATCGCGTCTATCCGGTTATCGAGAAGCTTTCAGAGGCCAATGAATGTCCGACTTTCTTCGAGATTATGACGGCTCTGGCGTTTATGTATTTTGCGGATCATCAGGTCGATTTAGCCGTCATTGAAACGGGACTTGGCGGACGTTTGGACAGCACCAATGTGATTATGCCGGAATTGGTCGGCATTACCTCCATCAGCATCGATCACCAAAATCTGCTGGGGCCGACGATTGACTGCATCGCCAAAGAAAAGGCCGGCGTAATCAAAAAAGGTGTGCCGGTCGTTACTGTTCCGCAGGATGCGGCAGCCATGCGGGTTCTCAAGAAATATGCTGCTGTTCAAAAGGCGCCGCTGATTGTAACCGGCAAGGATATTGATTTTTCGTATCGGTTCGAATCCTCCCGCGAATACGGCCCGCATACGCGGATCTGCCTGACAACGCCCAGCAGCCGGTTTGAGCATTTGCGTGTGCCGCTGCCGGGAGATCATCAGGCCATCAACTGCGGCTTGGCTTTGGCTATGCTGGACCAGCTGAAAAACCGCGGCTATACAATTGACGACCAGAAAGCCGTTATGGGATTGAGCGAAGTCCGGCTGGCCGGCCGTATGGAAATGATCAGCGAAGATCCCCGCATTCTGGTGGATGCGGCTCATAATGCCGCCAGCATTCGCGCTCTGATTCAAGCTATTGGTCAGCATGTGCCGTATGATTCAATGGTCATCATTTTCGGCTGCAATAGTGACAAAGATATTCGCGGGATGCTCACTGAGCTCCAATATGGAGCCGACAAGGTTATTTTTACGCGCAGCAATTCGCCTAAAGCGGTGTTCCCGACCGACCTGGCGGAAATGTACACCGAATTGTGCGGGAAAATGTGCCAGACGGCTTTGTCGCTCAAAGAAGCCATTCGCGTGGCCTGCAGCGCTGTAACGCGTGAAGATTTAATCTGCATCACCGGCAGTTTTTATCTGGTAGGTCAGGCCAAACAGATGTTTCATCCGGAACCGAGCATCTGATTTGTTTTAATCCGAAGAACGCAATTTTATCTCTTGCGGCCGGGGTTCTGATGCTTCGGATTATTTCTAGTTTTTTTCTAAAATAGGTATTGAAGTCTGTATTTTTTTAAGTATATTTGACGGCGCAAGGGTGGAAAACATCAAGGTTTTTTTCGGAATAGTCGAGATATAATAATTAGTGAAGTAGAGTCGAAAACCAATTTTTGTTAAGGAGATCAAAAATGAAGAAACTGTTGGTAGGGATTGTACTGGTGGGGTGTGCTGCTGCTGTAGCAAGCGCCGCGGATGTGAAGACAACCATTGATTTAACGTATGCCAGCAAGTACATCTGGAGAGGTTTCGACATGCTGGATGATGCCTCTGCCTGGCAGCCGAGCGTGAATTTCGGCTTTGACAACGGCTTCAGCGCCAATGCATGGGCATCCTATGCAGGCACCGGCGGAAATGACCAGATGAGCCGGGTCAATGCGACCGAATACCGCTACACGCTGGCCTACAGCGGCACCTATGCCGAAAGCTGCCCGTGGAAGACGGACTACACAGTCGGCTGGCGCTACTATGATTTTATTGACATGCCTACAAAGGATAAAGATGTGCAGGAAGTGTTTGCAGAGTTTGCGATGCCGTCTCTGCTGGGCGACTCCGGTTTGGTACCCCGCGGCGCTGTCTATCAGATGTGGGATTCCAAGGGTGAAGGATTAAATAAAGATTTCTCCGGAACCATTTATGCGATGGGTTTTGGATATAACTTCAAGCTCGAACAGGCCCCTGATCTGCCGATGATGTTCGGCTGGGATATTGTGTACAATGATGGGACCGGCGGTCCGGATGTTGATAACGACTGGTCGCATATGGTCTGGAGCTTAAAGACCTCCTTTACCTGCCCGCTGACCGGCGGTAAGGTTGTTCCGGGTGTTTACTTCCAGAACTCCTTCGAAGATACTGTCAACAATGAAGACGAGCTGTGGGGAATGATTTCCTACGCCCTGACATTCTAAGAAGTTTTGAAGACAAGAAAAGACAAGGCCGGTTTTGCAGCCGGCCTTGTTTTTTTTATGCGCGGGCCGAAAGACGCTAAGCATTCAAAACTGTGCGTATCGGTTCTGTAATATGGTCTGCCAGCATCTTCAGCGACTGGCGGGCCGGCGTATCCGGCAGACTGTCCAATTGCTGTTTGGCCTGCTGAACCTCCTGCCGGGCCTGCTGAAAGGCGTAATCGATGCTGCCGTCCGAACGCATTTGATTGATTAGTACGCGGACATCCGTTGCGCTGCTCCACTGGTTAATCCTTGCCTGCCGGTCTGAGCCGTCCTGACTAATCCAGCGGATGACCGGAAGCGTCCATTTTTCCTGTGTCCTGTCAATACCCTGTGTCTTGCCGGTTTGGGCAGCCGTGGACAGGATGTCCTGCAAGTCGTCGGCTATCTGAAAGGCCATTCCGAAGTGAAGCCCGAAGTCTTTCAGCGCCTTTTCCTGTGCCTCCGAAGCGCCGGAAGCCATCGCCCCCAGCCGGCAGCCGCATGCAAATAAAACAGCTGTTTTGGACTCGATGATTTGAAGATAATCCTGTTCGTTCAGACTCGGACGGCCTTTGAGAAGATTCTGCTTCAATTCCCCCGTACACAGCGTTTGAGCGGTTTGCCCCAACAGTTTGGCGGCATCGGCAAGACGGCATAAAATGCCCAGAGAAAAAGCTCGACAGAGCAGATAATCACCGAGCAAAACCGCTGCGGTATTTCCCCATAAGGCATTGGCGCTGGGAAATCCCCGACGGAGGTCGGCTGAATCAATCACATCATCGTGCAGCAGGGACGCCATATGCACCAGTTCTATCATGGCCGCAAGGTCTCTATGCTCCGTTGTTAGACGTTCTTCTATGGTTTTCCCGCACAGCAGCAGCAGGGCCGGACGAAGCATTTTGCCCGGCCGCTGGCGCAGAAAACGCAGGCAGCTGTTTATCTCCTCTTCCGGCGATTGCATCTGTTCAGCAATCAGCCCCTGTACTTCTGCCAGTTCATTTCGAACAGGTTCAAAAAGGGCATCTATACCTGCCGTCAACCAGCTGCCCAGAAAAGCCGCATTTTCAGGAATGGGCGTATTCAAAGAATTTTTTCCTCAGCCGCAGCGTAATCGGTCCCGGATTGCCTGAACCGATTGTCCGGCCGTCCATTTCTGCCACACCGATTACTTCAGCGGCAGTCCCCGTTAAGAACATTTCATCGGCTACATAGAGATCAAACCGTGTCAAGTCGGTTTCCACTACATTGATGTTTTCTTGTTTGGCCAGACGGATAACCACACGCCGCGTAATGCCTCCTAACGAGCCGGCCTGAATCGGCGGAGTATAAACAATGCCGTTTTTAACAATAAAGACATTATCCCCGGTTGCTTCTGCAACATATCCGAGATGATTATACATAATCCCTTCATCGGCGCCCGCCTGGACCGCTTCTATCTTGGCCAAAACATTGTTGAGGTAGTTAAGCGATTTTACCTGCGGCGGACAAGTCAGCGGATGGTTGCGAACACTTGAAACGCTGATTACTTTTATCCCTTTGTCGTACAATTCCTCAGGATACAGCTGAATTTGGTCGGCAATAATGATAATCTGTGCTTTTTTGCACAAAAAAGGATTTAATCCCAGATCCCCAATCCCGCGCGTAACAATCAGACGAATATAACCCTCTCGTATCCCGTTAGCCGCAACTGTGTCCTCCATTGCGCGGGTTAATCCCTCCATTTCCATTGGGATTTTAAGCATTATAACTTTGGCTGATTCATAAAGTCGGTCCAGATGTGCCTTGCATTCAAAAATGCGGCCGCCGTACACCCGAATGCCCTCAAAAACGCCGTCCCCATACAGAAGTGCATGGTCAAAAACCGACACCTTTGCTTCCGCCTGGTCAACTAAACAGTTATTGATCCATATTTTCGGTCCCATAAATTCTCCATTTGTTAAGCAGTTCTACTGATTTACCGCAACCTCTTTGACTTTTCCATCGACCAGGCGGATAATCCGGCTTGCGCGGGCGGCAATGCGCTCATCGTGTGTAACCATAATTATCGTCTGTCCTTGTCGGTTTAATTCGGCTAAGGTATCTAAAATACCATGTCCGGTACGAGAGTCAAGATTTCCTGTCGGCTCATCGGCTAAAAGCAGGGGCGGCTGGTTTATTAATGCACGGGCAATTGCGACCCGCTGCCGTTCTCCGCCGGACAATTCATAGGGTTTGTGGTCAAGCCGGTCTTTAAGACCAAACTGCTCCAAAAGCTCATATGCCCGTTTGCGGATGCTCGCTTTTGTCTTTATCCACCTGAAAATTCCCGCCGAAACCATCGCCGGGGTCATCACATTTTCCAGCACGGTTAATTCGTCCAGAAGATGGTAAAACTGAAAAACAAAACCTACTGTACGGTTGCGAAAATGATTTAACTGGGACCATCGCATCCGGTCCAGACGCTGGTTTTCGTAATGAACGGAGCCGCTGTCGGGCTTATCCAATGCCCCAAGAATATGCAGAAGTGTGCTTTTTCCGCTGCCGCTTGCCCCGATAACGGCCGCAAATTGTCCCCGCGGAATTTCAAGATTAATCCCGCGCAATACCTCCAGGCGGACTTTCCCCATTCGGTAGGTTTTATGCAGATTCGTTGCTTTAAGAATTATTTCCATAATCCATTTCTACAGCTGATTAACTTGTAAGCTCTGTGCCGGTTTTTTCCGGGCGGCCTGATAGCTGGGGATGATGGCTCCGAGCAGACACGATAAAACGGCCGCCCCGATGACAGCCGCCAGAACATCCGCATCGACCTGATGGGGGATATCGCCGATAGCATATACCGCACGGTCCCACAGCTGCCACTGATAATGCTCGAAAAGCCAATCTTCCAGCGGATTTATTTTTGACAAGAAAAACCACCCGCCCAAACTGCCTAAACCGGCACCTATCAAGCCGATAAAGACCGAATAAAGAAGAAATACCCCCAGCATTTCCGCAGCCGAAGTGCCGATGCTTTTCAAAATGCCGATATCTTTGCTTTTATGACTGATAATCATATACAACACCACAAGGACGATAAACACAGTAATAAGACCCAGCATGATAAAAAGCATGATCATCATGGTCTGCTCTTTTTCCATTGGGGCAATGATGCTGCGGCGGTTTTCCTGCCAGCTTTGGACACGGACGTGCGTCAGCAGTTCGCCCCCGGGCTGGCTGCCGTAGCGGGATTGATGCTCGCTCCACAGCGTCCGGACTTTCTCGAGGGCATCAAGAGGCGATGTTCCCGCAGCAAAGCGAATATGAATGGAACTGGCACGCTTCAGCGGGGCATCCATACCGCACAAAATCTGTGCCTCGGCCAGCGGCACATAGACCACCGCTCCATCAACCTTGACCAGCCCGCTGTGGCTGTCATCGCTGTAATAAAACGATTTGGTGCTGATAAAGTCTGTGCCGGCTCGTGCCAGTCCGCCCCGCAGATTAAGCGGAAAGGCACTGATAATCAGCTCCAATGCAACAGGGGTATCGGGATGATAGTAGCCACCATCGGATTGACGGCGAGGACTCATGATATCGATGCCGACAATGCAGCCGGCGGTTTCTGGTAAATAAGACGGCCGAAAAGCATCAGCCGGAGCATCTTTGTGATAGTAAAGGGTGTCAGCAAAACCGGTTGCCTGCGAATGCAGGACCGGATCAATACCGTGAATTTCAATGCCGATGTTCCAGTCGGCCCCCGGCATTGTGAGCAGTCCCACTCCTTTGACGACAGGGGATGCCGCATGGATGAAAGGCTGCCTGCCGAGGGTCTCCAGAAACTCCTCATAATAAGCAAAGCCCGTCAGTGAATCGGATTCAATCACACAGTCGCCGGCATAACTGTGGTTTTTCTGCTTAAAATCTTCAACCAAACCGTTCATCACCGTCATAACAACCACAACGATGAAAACGCACAGCGTTACCGCAGCGACCGCCAGAATCGAAATCGGACGCCCAATAAAATACCGCCATGCCAGAAGCCATTTAATCATTTCTTTTTCTGCTTTCCGCTCGAATGCAGTCCAGCCGTGCAGAAACCGGCTTATTGTTTATTCATATTGCAGGATTTCTACCGGCCTGATGCGGGCGGCAGCAACCGCCGGAATCAGCGACCCAGCCGCTGCCGCTCCGATGCCGCAGGCGGTAATCCAAACGACGGAGCCCCAGTGCATTGTATTGGGAATCCGGCTGAACAGGTAGGTGCTGGCCTTCCACAGCTTGATGCCGAAAACCGACGCAACCGCCTGTTCAATTGCATTGATATTGTCAATAATCAGCCAGCCCAGACCGATGCCGGCTGCTGCTCCAATAAGCCCCACGACGGTTCCAAACAGCACAAACAACGCCGCCACAGAACCGCTGGACAGGCCGCAGCTTTTCAAAATTCCGATATCCTTGCGGCGGGTCATCACAATCAGGTAGAAAATACAGAACACCAGCAGAATGATGCCCATTGAGACCAGACCGAAAATCAGCAGCAGAACCCCCATCTGCTTTTTGTATTCTGCAATCAAACGTGCCTGCATTGCCCGGGCCGATTCAATGGAAGCCAAATTATACCACTCCAATCGCGTTTGGGCAAAGGTATTCCATAGACCGCGCACGACGGCCATGGCCTCTTGCTCATCCGCACCGTCGGCCAGACGAATATGGATAATATTGGCTGCCGGCGGGCTTTGGGGATTCAGCTGTCGGGACAGATAGTCCAGCGGCAGCATCACAAAGGATTCGTCAAAGTCATTAACCCCGGTCATCATCACATCTGCCAGCGCAAACCGCACTACCCGGCGTGAAAAGCGCGGCCGCCCGTTGGTTCGGTCTTGGCTGTCCTGCTCATACGATGCTGCACCGCAGGTCAGCATCATCGGCTGTCCGAGCATTCCTTTGACCGCTTCTATATCGTATTCATCGGTCATTTCGTCGGGCCGGGTCAGAATCCCAATGCCGACAATGCCCCCTGTCATTTCTGCTGCACCCGGCACATCAAAACTCACCTGCTGAGCCGATTTGTCCTTTTGAAACAGCAGGGACTCCTGCAGCGGCGTCACCTCCAGCCGGCGCGGCAGCTCGATTCCCCAGACCCGGACCGCTCGCACCTTCCCCGGTGCCGACAGCAGAAGCCCCTGACTGCTGAGGACGGCTGTTGCCGACCGGATGCAGGCAGCCTGCTGCAGCGATGCAATCAGGACTTCATAATCCGTAATGGTGCGATTGGCCGGTGCCTCGAGAATAATATCCCCCAAATGCTGGCCGACGCTGTTTTCAACGGCGCTGATAAAGCCGGTAAACAAGCTGTCTGTTGCAATCAGCAGCGCACAGCTTAACGCTACGGCGGCGATGCTCAGCAGGACAATCCGCCGATGCTGAAGATACCGAAAACACAGTAACACGCTGATTTGCTTCAAGCCATCTGTCCTTATTAATTAATGACCGCAGGCACAAGAGCATTCATCCATGATTTGGGAGGCGTCTTCAAGAGCCGCTCTGGAGCCTGCAGCGCAATAGTTAGTCCGTATTTTCTGCCGTGTCGGCTGTTTTGACGGCCAGCGGTTTGAGCAGGGGAAACAGGACAACATCACGGATACTGGTGGCGTTGGTCAGCAGCATGATCAGCCGGTCAATCCCAATGCCCAGTCCGCCGGCCGGCGGCATTCCGTATTTGAGCGCCTGAATAAAATCCTCATCCATCTTCGCCATGCTTTCCTCTTCCGACAGACCCCGAAGCTGCATTCGGAAATTCCGCTCCTGCACGTCCGGATCGTTGAGTTCTGTATAGGCATTCGCCAGCTCCATCGTGCCGATAAACAGCTCGAACCGCTCGGCATAGCGCGGATCAGCCTTGCTTTGCTTGGTCAGCGGACAAATCGCTGCCGGATAATCCATCACAAAGGTCGGATTAATCAGATGCGATTCAACTGTTTCCTCAAAAACCGCGTTGATGACCACCGCATCGTCCATATTGGTTTCAGGGATGCCCAGCTGCCGGGCTTTTGCCCGTACCGACGGCATATCATCGATGCGGCAGCCTGCATGCTCGGCCAGCAGGTCGGCATAGCGAGCCCGGCGCCAAGGGCGGGAATAATCGATTTCCATCGAACCGAATGGCAGTTTCCAGCTTCCGACGTGTGTTTCAATCAGTCGGCTAATCAGCTCTTCGGACAGATCCATCATCACACGGTAATCAGCGTACGCCTCATACAGCTCCATCATCGTAAATTCCGGATTGTGCCGCGTGCTGAGACCTTCGTTGCGGAAATTCCGGTTGATTTCAAAGACTTTTTCCATTCCTCCGACCAGAAGCCGTTTGAGAAACAGCTCCGGCGCTATCCGCAGGTACAAATCCAGATTGAGAGAATTGTGATGCGTGATAAACGGGCGCGCCGCAGCGCCGCCGGCCTGCGCCTGCATCATGGGAGTTTCAACTTCCAAAAAGCCGCGCTCATTAAGGAACTGGCGTATTGATGCAATAATAGCACTGCGGGTCTTAAAGCGCTTCATCACTTCGGGATTGGCCCACAAGTCCACATAGCGCATCCGATACCGCAGATCCGGATCCGCCAGACCGTGGAATTTTTCCGGCGGCGGCAGCAGGGCTTTGCTCAGCAGGGTTACCGAATCGGTCCAGATGGTAATCTCGCCGGTTTTTGTCTTGCCCAGCTGCCCCTCGGCCCCGATAATATCGCCAAGGTCAAGCAGTTTCAGAAAGTCCCACTGCTGGGCCATCAATTGTTTGCTGAAGCCCAATTGGATTGTGCCGCTGGAATCCCGCAGCGTCACAAAAATCAGCTTGCCGATATCCCTGAGCAGTACAATTCGTCCGGCACAGCGGGCCCGCTGGCCTTCCTGACCATCTGTATAGCCGGCTTTGACCGTCTCGGCAGGAACAGCATTTTCGAAACGGCCGCCATAAGGATCAATCTTCCATTGGCGCAGCTTCTGCAGTTTTTCGCGGCGCTGCCGCTCAAATTTACTGATATCTGTAAATGCATCTTCTGACATCGCTTAAATTCCTTTACGGCACATTCACGGCGTTCGGTTCGGCGGGACGATTGTCGGCAGCTGTTTGCGTCAATGCCAGTGTACGCCCCTGCGCAATCAGCTTGCTCTGAAGCACCAGCAGACCGATAGAAAGCTGCGGATCGGCCCGCAGTGTTTCCTCGAGCTGATGCCGGCGGCTGCCTGCACCGTTTTCAGGATGATCGGTTTGGCTCAAGACATCGTTGTCCCGCTGAATATCGAGCATCTTCTGGACTTCATTGCGAAGCATCTCGACTGTTACATCGGGCGCAATGCCCCAGTCTTTCCGTCCGAGTTTTTCCATCTGGTAGCGGTTTTTGACCTGCTGGTTGCTGGGCAGATGGTAGTAGGCGACGGTGTATTTCAGCTGCGATCCGCCTCCGGTAAAGCCGGTTACAACCTGCACGCTGCCCTTGCCGTAGGTCCGCTGACCGACCAGCGTAGCCCGGCGATGTTCGGGATCCTGCAGGGCGCCGGCGACAATTTCCGAAGCGCTGGCGCTGGAACCATTGATAAGAATAACCAGCGGATAATCCGGATGGGTGCCGCTGCGGTGAGCGATTTCATATGTATCCAGACCATAGCGCGGGCTGCTTTTGACAATGATCCCTTCACGAACAAACAGGTCCACCACTTCCGCGGCGGACTGCAGATAGCCGCCGCTGTTGAACCGCAAATCCAAAATCAGCCCGGAAAGGCCGTTCTTTTCCAACTTGCTGAGCACTTCATCTAAATCCGGTCCGGATGTTTCCGTAAAGGAAGTCAAACGGACATAGCCGATGCGGTTTTCAGGATCAATGAAATAATTCCACCGGCCGTCAGCCTCCCGTGTCCAGCCCCGCAGCGGCTGGACCACAATCTTGTCGCGGGTAATGGTGACATCCTTTACCTGTCCGGTTGAAGGGCGGCGGACCGTCAGCGTTACCTTGGTTCCTTTGGGACCTGTAATTTTGCTGACAGCACAGAAAATGGTCATCTCATCCGTCGGTTCTCCGTTGACCGCAATGATTTCATCGTCAGCATCCAGCCCCGATTTATAGGCAGGCGTATCCGGCAGCAGACTGACGACCTTCAGCACGCCGGTGGCCTTGGAGATTTCAACGCCGATGCCGGTAAATTGCTGGGTCATGCTTTTTTCAAAATCCTGCACACTCCACGGCCAGACCATATTGGTAAACGGATCCAGTGCCGCAAACGCTGCCTCTGTAACATGGGCAATGATCACCTCATCCGGCAGCTTCAGCGTAACTGCATTCAAAGCCAATACATCTTCAAGGAAATCGGTCATCTCGGACATCTGCAGCGGCTCAGAAGGGGCTTCGGCCAGCTGCTTGTCCAGTACTTCCAATCCTGTGTTCCACCGGTCAATGGCTTCAGCGGGGGCAGTCCAAGCCGTTTTTTCCTGTGTCTTGGCCAGCATGATGCCTATCCGGCGGCAGCGCACCAGAGCTTTTGAAATCATTGCCCGGTAATCCACGCCATTGACATAGTTGGCATCCAAAAGCTGCAAAGCCCGATGGAGCATAACGGCCTGAATGCCTTCGTACCGCTGGGCGGCCGTTTCGCCGCAGCTGCTGTCTTTCATCGACAGTTCGATTTCTGCCAAATCAGCCAGCTCTTCGGCCTTATCTCGCAGGGCCGGGTCATCTTCATACAGCAGCGTCAGCCAATAATAGCAGTGGGCATAGGCATCAATCCATTTGCCCTGCTGCTCATACTCCGCCCCCATGGCCTTCATCCGGCTTAGAAGGTTCTGAATAAACGGACGGGTCAGCAGCGTCTCCTTTTCTTGGTCTTCTGCATATTCCCGCGCCTGATAGACAGCTGCCATTGTCTCATCTATATCATTGGCGTCAATGGTTTCTTTGCCCGACAGACGCTCTTCGATGGTTTTGAGTTTTTGGGACTGTTCCTGATACGCGGCGGCCTTTTCTTCTTGCCGGTGCTGCTCAATCTGATAGTAGCACTGGATCAAATGCAGCAGCTGCTGTGCCTGCTGGGTATCAGACAGCGGCGCCAAAAGCTGTTCAGCTTGGACGAACTCCCCACGACAGATGCTTTCGACCGCTGCATCCAGAACCGTGTTGGAAGGACCTGCTGACGAGGACTTCTTCTTATCAGAAGAAGCACCGTTTCTGGTTTCCTGTTCCGGGTTGCAGGAGCTGCCTGCTAAAATCAGTATTCCCAGAACGATGATTCCAATGCTTATGAATGTTTTTTTGCCTGGTTTCAAGTATTGTGTACCTCGTGTCTTGGGCTCTTGTCTAAGCAATAGAGCAGGCAGAACGGCCGAAGCCGTTCTGCCGCGGTTAGTCGATTGGATTCGGCCTGCAATCGGTTACAGGCATTCAGCGGCCTTGCCGGCACAGCCCAATACATGCAGTTTGTGTTTGACCATTTGCTTGATGGCTTCCCGGCCGGGACCCAGATAATTGCGAGGATCGAATTCGCCGGGCTTTTCGGCAAAGACCTGCCGAATTTTTGCTGTCAGCGCCATCCGCAGGTCAGTATCAATATTGACCTTGCAGACAGCCATTTTGGCGGCCTTGGAAATGGCTTCTTCCGGCACACCCATTGCATCGGGCATCTTGCCGCCGTATTTATTGATTAATTCCTTGAATTCCGGCAGCACGCTGCTGGAACCGTGCATAACCAGCGGGAAGCCGGGCAGTTTTTCACTGATTTTCTCAATCACATCAAAGGCCAGCTTCGGAGCAGACTTGAACTTGTATGCACCGTGGCTGGTGCCGATGGCCACAGCCAGTGAATCTACTCCCGTCCGCTCGACAAATTCAACCGCCTGATCCGGGTCCGTCAGATGCTTGAGCACGTCATCATGGCTCAGACCGACAACATCTTCTTCGATGCCGCCCAGCTGCCCCAGTTCGGCTTCCACTACAACGCCGTTGTCGTGGGCATATTCGACGACCTTTTTGGTCAGCCGAATGTTTTCTTCAAAGGGATGATGCGAACCGTCAATCATAACCGATGTAAACCCGTCATCCACACACTGCTTGCAGGTCTCAAAGGTATCGCCGTGGTCCAAATGCATGCAGATCGGAATGTCCGGATTTTCCCGAACGGCCACATCGATAATCGCTTTCAGATAGCTCATGCTGGCATACGATCTGGCCCCGCGGGATATCTGGAGAATCAGCGGTGCCTTCTCTTCCGCGACCGCTGCAACGATGCCTTGGGTAATTTCCATATTGTTAACGTTGAACGCACCGATCGCGTAGCCGTTCTTGTACGCCATCTTGAACATTTTTTTGGTTGTTACTAAAGCCATGAGAACTTCCTTAAAAAATAGGTTAACAGTTACTATTTACCTGCTCGAAGCATTTTAATCTTCCCATCGGGAGCCGGTCAGGGCGGTATATTTGCGGGAGCCGACCGTCAGCTCTTCAACACCCTGAGGCCAGACGCTGAACATCACCGAACTGCGGTTGAGGGATTCATCCAGCGACAAACTCATCGCATAAAAGAGCCGGTGATAGTGGCGTATGAGTGCCAAATCGCTGCGAATAGCTTTGCCGAAATCAAAGTTGTATTCCTGCGAAAAAGTCGCTGTGTACCGCTGGCTCAGACGATAGGTAACCGCCGCCACAAAGGAATTGGATCCTTTTTCGTAAATGTCGGGAATGCCGTCGCGGGTTTTATCGACCGGCAGAACAACCGGATACAGATACCGCGTCCCGAGGTAGTAGCTGATATCCGGATAAACATAGCGGCTGACGCCTGCATCCAGTTGCTGAATGCGGCCGCTGTTGATGTCGTAATTCATATCGCTCAGCAGGGAGAAGGTATCCGAAATTCGCCAGATGTATTCTGTATTCAGGGTGTCTCTGACTGTTCCGAAGAAACTGTCGTCGCGGCGAAGCAGCAGGGGGATAGACGGATCATTATAAATAAATCCGGCCGGTCCGTACACCTGACGCAGACCGTACCCGAAGGGGTCGTCGGCCAGCGGACTGACAGCCGCTTTCGCATCCTCACTGACCCATGTTGTCTCAATGTCCAAACGCATCCAATCCAGCGTGCGGAGTTCCTGCTGGCTGCCCCGGTGGGTCTGCCAGCGCTGCTGAATGCCGGCGTGGATCACATCCCGCATATCGGCCGTCTTGTCACTGGCTTCGTAAACAACAGCCTCCATGTACGGCGTAATAATATGACGTAGTCCGCTGATATCCCACAAGGCGGAGCGAACGAACGGATCTTCCTTCCAGAACATGGTAGAGGCCCGTATGCCCGCTTCGCCCAGAATCACCTTGTTTTCGCTGTCAATCCGCCGCCCGTCAAGCGTTCTGTCAAAACCGTAATCATCCTCATAGCCGTAGCTGCCAGCTGCAAAGGGCACCAGTTTGACGGTGTTCCACATCAGCGGCCAATCCACCTCGTTGCGGGTATAGGCAAAGGTGTAAAAGTCGCTGGTATCGGTCGGTCTTAAATCCGCATCGTTGTCAAATCGGTTTCGAAACCGCCCCAGCTGGCTGTCGCTGTACCACGTCAGCCGGTCATCCCAGAACGACTGGCCTGTTCGATGGTATTCGACGCTGGGCAGTTCATCGGTTGTTGTTTCAAAATCGTTGATGCGGATTTTGCCCAGAATCGAAAAGGCCTGATTGTCCCAGATGCGTTTCAGATGAAGGACTGTTTCCTGATCTTTGTCGGTATAGAACTCGTTGCGGTACATCGCCTCCAAAAAATTGCGGTCCGACAGATAGCTTGTCTCAAGCGTCAGCTGCCAGTCATCCGGCAGATACTGGCGGTGCCGAAAGCTGAACCGCCCTCGAATATCCTTATCCGGCTCAATATTCTTGCGGTACCGTCCCAAATCGTCCTTGCCGCGGTCGGTCATGATATAACTGATCAGCGATCCTTTGGAATCATCCGTCTCGTACTCGTTTTCAATTCCTGCTCCCACGCCGCGGTCGCTGAAATAATCCGCCGCCAGCCGGCTGTTTGCCCAAGCGGGATCGCGGATCCCCAGCAGCCGTGCCAAATGCCAGCGGGTTTCCACCGCCGTGCCGAATTCAGAATCGCTGCCGACAGTCAGCCGGCTGAGCGGAATATCCGGCCGGGCGAAATTGGTTACCATGCTGGGCCAGCCGAAAAAGGCCGTACTCCCATAGCGGACGGTTACATCCTTGAGTTGACCTTCGTATTGAGCGGCTGTATCTTTCTGTTCCGTCAGACGCCGCCGCATTTCCAGCGCCTCGCCGGTCAGCAGCACCATCCGAGAGGCATTGACCGACAGCTGCGGGAAATAAAATTCGCTGCTGGTCAGCTGCACATCTTGGGCTTCAAAAATATCTTTGCTGACGCGTCCGAGCAGCGAAGCCCGCAAATAAACAGGCAGGCCTCTTTTTTCATCAAAAATCCGCATTGATGCATTCACCACCAGCGCCCGCTGATTGGCAAAATCGTAATACAGCTCATCAGCCCGTGTCGTTCGGCGGCCCTCTGTCATTACGATATTGCCTGAAAGATAGACCGCCTGAATGGTCCCCATTCCCAGCTGGCCGCTTTTGGAAGCATCGGATTCCAATTCGAATTGTCCTTTGCCGAAGAACAGAACCAGCTGATCAGCCATAAACTCTATGACAGTATCATCAGGCCGTTTCTGCCATAGATAAAACCGCCCCGAAGCCGTAACAACTTCCTGCCCATCGGGCATCTGGGTTTTCTGAATCTGCGGGACCGGCTCCCAAACGGCCGACAGGTGAACAGGGTAAACCGGTCCTGTCGGTGCGGATTTGTCTGGTTTCCGACTGTGTTCAATTTGCTGGGCAATCGAAGTTGCCATCCGCGAAGCCGTTTTTTCCGGCTGAATTTCAGGATGAGCAATAACCTCTTCAGGACTGGGTACTCGGGCTGTCTTGCGAACCGCAGGCCCCAACGGTATCTGCTGGCCGGCTTTTACTGCCTGCTGGTATAGCGGGCTGTCTGCCAGATAATCGAAAGATACCGCCGTGTTTGTATCTGCTGTGGCAAACACCTGACCGGTTGCCAGAAATTGGGTAACAATCGCTTGTGCCCCCTCGACGATGAAATGCTGAATAGGAGTGGCTTTGGACCTGCTGCCCTGCTGAACGGAAACATCTCCCTCCATATACACCCGCGTCTGCCATGCCTGCCCTATGCCAAAAGCCGCTTGTTCGCGGCCCTGCGGGCGAAGAAAGATAACGGCACTGCGGCTGGATAAAAGATTGTCTCCTATTTGGACTGCCGCGCCGCCTTCCAGCAGGATAACCTGAGGCCATTCGGCCTCCGGCTGATGACAGACTGTCATTGTCGGGGCGGTCAGATGAAGATCCTGCCCCGCTAAATCGGGCGCAGTTTGCGGCTGCGTCTCCGCAGCCAGTCCGCTGCATAGTGCCATCGACACCATTATCAGGACACTGTTTGCCATGAGGTTTGTTCCCAATGACATAAATCCGGTTTTACCTGCTCCTGAATAGTCCTTTTTAGGAATAGGATTAAATGTCAGAGATTATAGCGTTTCACGCTGTCAATTCCAGTTAAAAACCGGAATAATCATGGTGAAAGTCACACAGGATGGGTTTTGTATCCTTACAGTTTTTGGTAATGAATCACCGCGCGGTAGAGGCCGTTGACACGTCCGGATTCGACAATAACAGGGGCATAAAGGTTATTGCGCGGCTGCAGGCGAATTCTGTTGTCTGGTTCGAAGAAAATACGCTTGAATGTCGTCTCATGGGGTTCTCGAAGGCGGACAAAACAATCATCGCCATTTTGAATATCGGCGGCCGGCGAAAATATAACAACATCACCCTCTGCGAACTTCGGCTGCATTGAATCCCCTACAACGCGAACGGCAAAGGCATTGGGGTCATGAATATCCGGACAGCGGACATAATCGTCCCCAAAACCAACCGGATATCCCATGTCGTCAAATTCTGCCGGATAGCCCGCAGGAACCTTGTTGATAATAGGTACCCACTGGCCCGGTTTTTCCCTGTAAGGGCTTTCGGCATCGGCTTGGAGGTCACAGCCGTTCAGCAGTTTGTCGAGTTTTTCGGGATTGATTTTATGAGCGATAATATCTTTAATAATCTGCCGAAATCGCCGATTTTCGGCATCTATTGCTTCGTACTCATGACGTATATCAACCGGCATCCGTTCAACGTGGGCGAGGTGCTGCAAATGACCCGGCTCGAATTTGAGATATTCTTCGAGTTTGCGAAGCAGTTTGTCACTGGGAGGATTTTTGACATGACCGGTCTCAATTGTCGAAAGATACGGCTTGGAAAAGCCGGTCAATGCAGCCACCTCATCCAGTGTCAGCTTAAGCTGTTCCCGACGCTTTCGAAGTATTTGACCTAACGACATAATGGCCTATTATAATGCGGTGGAGTACAATATGCAAGCCATTTTGTTATTTATCCAACAAAAAAATAAAACTCCTGAAACACAAGGATTTTTAAATCCGGCCGAAAAAATTGGATGCAAGACGCATCTTAATTGCATAAGATTATGCCTGTTTTGCAGGACATAAGGGGGAGCAGTTTTTGTCATAAGGGTATTGATGCGGCATTCTGATTTGTTTAGAGTAGGGCTGACTTTCGGAGAGTCAGAAGGGCAGGGATAAAATACATGACAGCATGGACGGAAGCACAAAAGGCGGCAATCAGCGCTGTCGGGCGGAAGGTGCTGGTGACTGCATCGGCTGGAACAGGGAAAACAGCTGTACTGGCAGAGCGGGCCGTAAGACGAATCAGCGACTCCCTTGCGCCGGTGCATGCCGATGCGATGCTTGTTCTGACATTTACCGATGCGGCAGCCGAAGAGATGCGCAGCCGGATTGCAGAGGCACTCTATAAAACCTATCGCCAGACAGCCGCCAAAAACCTCCGTTTAGAGCTTCTCCGTCTGGATCGTGCGTATATCAGCACCATTCATGCTTTCTGCAAACGCATTCTGCTGGAGTTTTTCTTTCTCATTGATTTGGATCCGGCTTTCGGCATCGTCGACGAAGATGAGCAGCGGCTTGTGAAGCACGAAGTACTGACGGAAATGCTCGAAGAGGCTTGGGCGGATGAACAGCTTGCACAGGCGATGCGCACGCTGTTTGACGGCCGCAGGGTTCAGGCCGGTTCCAGAAGTTTTATCGACCGCATTATCCCTCTCAGCGAGTTTCTCGACAGTGTTGTCAGCCGGGACGACTTTTACCGCCGCGCAGCTGAAATCAGCGACATTCATAGTCAGGCCTATCGGCAGCTGCAGGATACCCAAAAAGAGATTCTGCTGCAGGAGCTGGCTTTCTGCCGTCAGAAGCTGTCTGCTGCGACGGCTCTGGACAGCCAGTGGTGCAATGGTCAATACGTATCGGACTATATCCAGCAGACGGTCCTGCCGGCGGTTTTGAAGTGCGAACAACTCATTGGGCAGGAGAAGTATGAGGAATGCCGGCAGTATATAGCAGGTATTAATAAGTGGGGCCAGCTTCGAAAGAAAGATAAAATAAATCAGTCTCAGCAGGAGCTCATCAAGGATCTTATTAAGGCTGTAAAAGATCAATTAATGGCCCTCTGTGATTTTGCCTTGCTGGCCGACGGCTACAGCCAATGGATTGCTCCGCAGGCTGGATTGCAGACTCAGACACTGCTGGAACTGCTCAAGCGGTTCGACAGATGCTATCGGGCGGTAAAACAGCGCCGGAATGTGCTGGATTTTGCCGATCTGGAACATCGGGCCTTGGCCCTGCTGGAATCGCACCCTGATGTGTCCGCCCAGCTGCGGAAGCGTTTTGAGCATATCTTTATCGATGAATATCAGGATATCAATGCTGTTCAGCAGCGGCTTATTGAGCATCTGGCCCGCCCGGACAATCTTTTTGTGGTAGGCGATATCAAGCAAAGCATTTACGGTTTCCGTCAGAGCAGACCGGAGATTTTCCTGTCGCATTTGGAGTCCGCCGCCGATATTGCCCAGCCGTCGAGCCAGCCCGGCCGAGTCGATCTGCAGGATAATTTCCGATGCCGCCCCGAAATCATCAGCTGCGTCAATGCTCTCTTTGAGCGGGTGATGAAGACCTCGGTTGCCGGAATGGATTATGACCATCGGGCACACTTGAGAGCGGCCTTTCCCTATGAGCCGTTTCGTAGTTCGGCAGGACCTGCCCATCCGGTGGAGCTGTATCTGCTGGACCGGGAAGAAAACGGTCAGGCAGATTCCGACGACACTTCCGACAGTGATGCCGACTTTTCGCAGACGCTGTCAGAGGTTCAGCGGCAGGCGGCATTTATTGCGCGGCGGATTCGGCAGATGGTCGGAAGCCAACCCGAGTTCAGTATTTTTGACAAGCGCCTGAACGCATACAGACCTGCGGCGTATCGCGATATTGTCATTTTGCTCCGTTCGCCGGCCGGACGGGCGCAGCAATACGTCGAAATCCTTCGGCTGGCAGGGGTGCCTGTCAGTTCTCAAAGCTCCTGCGGGTTTTTTGAAACCACCGAGATTACCGACTGCCTATGCCTGCTGAAAGTTCTCGATAATCCCTGCCGGGATATCGAATTGGCAGCCCTGCTGCGCAGCCCGCTGTTCGGCCTGACCGATGCCCAGCTGGCTCTTATCCGGCTGCATGCAGAAAAGAAAATGTCCTTTTACACGGCGCTGCGGAAGTATGCGGCAGACGGAGCGGATGCAGCGCTGCGCAGCACGCTGTCGGCGATTCTGGAGCAGATCAGCGATTGGAGACGGCAGGTGCGGCAGGGATCGCTGGCCGATCTGCTGGATGGAATCATGCGTTCCAAAGGGCTGGAAACATTTTATGCGGCGATGCCCAACGGTGCTCAGCGAATAGCCAATCTCCAGAAACTGCACGACTACGCCGTTCGATTCGAGCATTTCCGCACCACCGAACCGGGCACAGCGCTGGTGCGCTTTGTGGAGTTTTTGGAAAAATTAGCCGAGGCTGAGCAGGACTGGGCTCCGGCCGAACCCGACAGCTCGGCTGAAAATGCCGTGCGGATTATGAGCATACACAAGGCCAAGGGGCTGGAGTTTCCTGTCGTGTTTGTCGCCGAACTGAATGCGAAGTTTAATATGCAGGACACCGCCGGCGAGTGTCTCATTGATGAACAGATGCTCGGCCTTCAAATACCGGTCCGGCCGGCGGCTGGACGGTTTCCCTCGATGGCGCATCAGGTTATTGCCGAGCAAAAGCGGCGCTCGGGTCTGGCCGAAGAAATGCGCATTCTTTATGTGGCCCTGACACGGGCAAGGGAAAAACTGATACTGACCGCAAGCGCCAAATCCGATGCCTGTACCTGCCAGCTGTCTGAATGCAGCGTGTTCGATTCCCTGCCCGATTGGAAGCTGGCCGAAGCATGCTGTCCGCTGGATTGGATAACCGCCGGCTTCGCTCGCCAGCGGGCGCTGGCTTCATTGTATTATATTGACCATCCTCGTCTGGCAGATGACAACCTGTTTTATGCCCAGCGCATCCGGCGGAAGGATCTGAATCAAATGACTGAGGAGATTCTTCAGGCCAAGCGGTCAGTTCCATCTCTCTGCCGACCGCCGAAGGCCGGTTCAGAAGCCGACCGGCAGGCTGCTGCCGCTTTTGAAGCCATTGGCAGGAATCTGCGCTGGCGTTATCCCTTCGAGGATTTAACATGTTTGCCGGCCAAGCTTTCCGTCAGCCAGCTGAGCCATCGGGATGATGAGTTTGCCGCTGGGGGCATGCAGGAGGCGTTTCTGAACAAACCTGCCGGACAGCCCGCGGCAGCCGCCCCCGGCGGAGCCGTGTTGGGTTCGGCTGTTCATCGGATTTTGGAACATATCGACATGTCCAAACCCCTCGATGTCGCTGCTGTAAAAACAACAGCAGAATCCCTGTGCCGGGCAGGACTGCTGGATCCGTCCGCAGCAGACGCCATTGACCCGGCGGCCATTTGTGCTTTTTTCAGCAGCCGACTGGGCATGCTGGCCCGGGCAGCAGGCGCAGCACTGCTGCGGGAATGGCCCTTTACCTATGCGCTGGATGCGGCTGCTGTCGGCGCACAGAGTCAGGGAGAATTTGTTATTCTGCAGGGCATCATTGATATGATTATTCCTGTTGCGGAAGGGCTGGTGATTGTGGATTTCAAGACGGACCGCATTGAACAGATGCATCTTTCTGACCGTGCCGCCCGTTATGCCCCGCAGGTCCGTCTCTATGCACAGGCCGCCGAAGCCATTCTCAAACGCCCCGTTGTTTCGGCATGGCTTTATTTTCTCACACCTGCAACGGCCGTTCCCGTTGAGTTGAACACCGCAGAACCGCTCCGTGAAAATCCGTCGGCTTGATTAAACCGGCGATTGCCGGCATCAGCTTTTCTGTGCCAAAGGTTTGCCGAAGGCGTAGCGCTGCAGAATGTCGCAGATTTCTTTTTCGCCCAGCGGCTTCTGGAGAAACTCCGTATAGCCGACTTTCGAGGCATTGCGCCGAATGCCTTCTACGGTTAAGGCCGTCGTGGCGATCAGCGGAACGGTCAGACCCTGTTCGCGAATCTGTGTGGCAACCATAAAGCCGTCCATCTCGGGAATATGGATATCAATGAAAATGGCATCGTACTCATGGGACAGCGCTTTGTCCAATCCCGTTCGCCCATCGAAACAGCAATCGCATTGGCAGCCGGCACGCTGGATGTAAAGCTCAAGCAGTCTCTGATGACCGGGATCGTCTTCAATAACAAGGACTCTCGGCTGTTTTTCCGCTTTCTGCTCCATATAGGCAAATTATACACACAGCCCAGCCGTTGTGAAGAAGAAAAGACACATTCAGATATTTTTTAACGTGTTTAGAGACCGCAAAACTGGAAATCGCATATCGTCATTTTTTTTTTTGGGGGGGTACTGTCTGCCGTACTGATGCCGTTGCACGAACGGGCTTATGTCTTTTGCCTGCGCAGAAACAGCAGGATAAAAATTGAATGGCAGTATTGAAAATGCAGAAAAATATTCAAACTTTTTCGTCTGACGGCCGATATAGTATGTAGAAAGAGCATCAATTGATGGAACAGTCAAAAATGGCTCTTAACCAATAACCCAAGAGGTTATGTTGGCAGGAACTTGAAATGCCTGTCTCGCGAATGCACACAAGGCCGATGGTAATCAGGGCACGACAAGATATCCGCTAAGCATGGTACGAGAAGAGCCATACTAATCCAAAAGGGCAGAGCTGTATGCTCTGCCTTTTTTATTCGGCCTAAAAAAATCGCCCAAAATGACTGCAGGGGATTTGTATTCCAGACGCTTCAATCAAATGCCTTCTCTATCCAGCCTGTGAAAAATAATCACACCTTTTATGCTTCCAGCAAGATAGGCAAGATAGAAAAGATAAAATGAGATGGAAGCCTTATAAAAGAGAGTAATCAACAACTATCAACAGCTCTGGATTTTTACGCTAAAAATCAGTGTTGTTGAATGTTGTCGACGGTATTTACCGGCCTCAACAGGCACACCGCCGCCTTTGGAACAGTATAGCGGATGCCGTTATGCAGGAATTGCCGGCCGGATAGGCAGTGCGGATTGCCGCTGCCGGACGTTATTTGCAAGGTTTGAGGGGGAAATCAGCAGCACCAGAGACACCGGATTTTCAGCCAAATAAAACAGAACCGCTGAAATCGCCGATTTGCCTGAATGGTCTTAATGTGGCATCAAAACAGCCTTTTTGCGCCGCCTGCCTGCCGCTGGATATTCATTTTTCAAACCGCTTGAATTGGATAAGAACCATTTAAGTTTTACGATAAAGTATCGAGAATAATAGTAAAGGATGGTCTTACTCCTCCATTTTCTTTTGCTTTATCGGACGCTTTTGTTCAACAGGGACGTTTGTTAAAACGCATATTATACCTCGAATGGAAAGGGCTGGCTTGTGAAATCAGGACGATATAGAGGTCTTTTGGCAATCACTGGAATAGCATCTGCAGGCCTGCTGCTGTCTTCGACAATGCTTCTGGGCAGCCAGCAGTCGGATTACAGACGCCGTCCCATCAAGCAGGAATTCACTATTCCCCCGGCGCAAACCGAAATGACATTGATGATTGAAGCCTATGAACGCCTCATCAATCAGTATGCCGGCTTGGCAGAATCGGCTCAACGGCAATTGCAGGCAGATGTGGATGGCATCGGTCGAAAATTAGAGGCTATTGACAGAAAGATTTCCTTGCTTTCGGCACAGGTTGAAACGATTCAGAAAAAATTGGGCATAGAACCGCTAAAGCAGCAGCAAACACTTCCTGTTTCAGCATTGCAGGAGCCGGCAAACACGGAAGCACCGGCAGAAAATCACTGATCTTCTATGAACGAATCGGTTTTATTGCTGTGTGATAAACCGGCATCTGATGAAAATGTCAGGGGCGGTGATTTTCGGTTCATTAAAGCCGAACTGCCGGTAGCCGAAACACAGGTGCCCCTTACAATCAAACTGCTGCCAAAACCGATATCCCTGCCGGACATTGTGCCTTTGGCACGGGCCATTTCGGATAAACTGTGTTCGGTACTTTTATCTTCTCTTGCCGCCGGCGGGCATTCTGTCCCCTGCAGCAAGGGCTGCTGTGTATGCTGCCGGTATCTGGTCTCATTGTCAATGCCGGAAGTGTATCGGCTGCGGCAGGAATTGGCGAGGATGGAGAGTTGGTATCGGATGCCGATTTTAAGTTCGTGTCTTTCGGCGGCACGAAAGATTTTGGGCTCTGCTTCTGTGATGAAGGCTAAGGATGCCAAGGGGCTGAGCCAATGGTATTGGCAATTGGATATCGAATGCCCTTTTTTGCATCACGGCGTCTGTTCCATTTATGCAATCCGGCCGCTGGCCTGCCGCGAGCATTTTGTAACGACACCGCCAATGCTGTGTCGGCCGGCCGGTTTGAGTGAACCATCGGTTGTATCAATACCGGTGAGCATCTTAGAGGCATTAGGGCAATTGGCCGCGGAGCTGGAACACAGGGAAATTGAATCCGTTATGCTTCCTTTTGTCTTTGCGGATGTGGACGAAGACAATGTCCGCTGCAGGCGCACATGGCCAGCGGACTATATGGTGGAACGCTTTGTTCAAATCCTACAAACGCTTGCATCGGGCCAGTCTGCGGATGTTTTGCGGCCGCGCTGAATGAACATTACTGGGACTGCCCCCAATAGATTAAACACCAAATTTCAGGATATTTTGGGCTGCCTGCCGTATGTTTTCGGGAGTATCCAATTGACCGGACAGCAGCAGCTGGCGTGCCCGTTCCACAACGGCTCCATCGTCAGCATCAGCTGATTTCAGAGATGCCTGTTCCATAAGCGATTGGCAATTCAGCTGCAAAGAGGCATCGGCTTGGATGTTGGGCCGAATCGACAGATCGCCGGAGGAAGGGGTACAAAATTCCTTGGCGATATTCTGAATCTGATTGTTGTATATTTTCTCAATCATTCTATTGCCTTATTTTTTTTCTAAATGGGCATTCATCTATCTTCGCTATTTCTGATATTATTTTCGAGGATTTTACCGCAAACTTAAATATTTTTTTATAATTTCTTAAAGACAGTCTTTTAATGTGCCGATAAAAAACCTCTTAAAATTCAGATGGCAGCATCATGGCAACTTCATGTGCCACAAACTTGAAAAACTTCAGCGAGCTGATCGACCCCAATTGTCCGCCGAGATTGCTGCTGTCGAAAAACAGATGTTTTGGATTGTAATAGGCCTCAATTCTGTCCAATGTTGACTTATCCGTTGAATCCCAGACCTGTTCAACTGCCCATAGCAATTGCCCGTCCGAAAGGTCAACCAGACGCAATCGAAGCCCAAGCGTCAGATGGGGATAGGGTTCGAATTGTGTTATGGTGCCCGTCAGTACGGCGTTGCATTTGAAGGTTTTTCTCATCCATGCCATTTCTTCCGGCGTGTAGCTGCCGTCTGCTTCAATCGGCATGCTACGCCAAGCCGGATCATCTTGACGAATCCTTGTAAGACCGAAAATCTGCCGTTTTTGTATCTCCTCAAAAAGCGCTTCGGTTACATCCGATTCAACCCGATAAGCGGAAGAATGATGGGCCAGTTCTACCAATGCTGTTCGCCCCAGTGCCTTCAGATTTTTGGTCGGATTCAGGTAATAGCCTGTTGGTGCCGACTTGGAGGCTTCATTGACCCCGCAGCCGAAAACGGCTAAAAGCGGCAAAATCAGAAATAAGCGGTATTTGCTCATACAGTCACCTACTCTGCGGCTGGGTGTTTTGCAGTTTCCTGTTTGGGATTTACAGAAGCCGAGTTCGGCTCCGCTTCTGTCCCTTGGGGATTTAAGATTTCAAGTATCTTAATCAGCGCTTCCAGCTGCGCCTTATCGGCCTGCCGCATCTCTTCCCGGAAGCCGAGAACATCGGCTTTCCAGTTGTTCAGTTCAATCCGCATTTCAACCAGCAGGTCATTGGCCTCCGACAGCTCTTTTTGGGTTTGTGCCAGTTGCGGCTCCAATGCAGCCACCTGTTCTTTCAGCCGGCTGTTTTCTGCGGCTAATGCCTGTTTTTCCAGCTGCAGTTTTGTCATTTCCTCTGACAAAGCCGCATATTTTTTAGACAGTTCAATCGCAGATTCGATGACCGTCGGGCCTTCCGTCTGCGGTTCCTGAAACCGTTTGGCAGCCATACCATCGGTTTTCATCTCGGTTTGCGCCGGCTTGACTGCGGATTCAAGCGGCTGTCCCGGCTGGACGCAGCCGGCTAAAACGATGATTCCTGACAATATCGACGGCATTAATAGTTGTTTTGTTTTCATATAGATTCCTCTGGATAAATCCACGAAGCGGCAGCGCCGCATTTCTATAACAGCGTCAGGCGGTTGTGGCATCATAGTCACACCGCAGGCGGATCTTTGAACCGCATCCGCATGTAATTTCGATTACGGCATAGTCGGTATTTTTTTCCAGCAGCCGCACCTGCGGCAGAACCGAACGGTGTGAACTTTCGCTTTCCGGTCCGGGCTGGTTAATATTCAAACAGAACCGCCCTTCTACGATCACGTCATTGGCTTTCACGATGCTGGCTGCTGTTTTCTGCATTATACATCTCCTGTTGTTGTCATGCACGCTTAGGCCCGGATGTCGATGAAATGCCCATTGCTGTCAGTGCCGGAACAATCCTTGCTGCCGCTGGGCGAAAGCTGTCCGTCCGGCGTAGATTCCGCCGCATCCTTTTTAGGCTTCGACTCGCTGGGAGTCTTCTGTCTTTTTTCCCGTGCGGTATTGCCGTCAATCCGATGCAGGCCGGCAACAGCCGGAAAATTCTGCAGCGGCTGGACGATTCGATAATCATTCTCGGTCATATTTCCACGCCCTCATTTTGGATGAAAGAAGAAACAGCGCTTTTGCATGAAGCTGACTGACGCGGGGTTCCGTCAGCCCGAGGACCTGTGCAATCTGCTTCATCGTCAGGTCCTGCTGGTAATACAGAATAATAATCTGCCGCAGACGTTGGTCAAGCTGGCTGATGGCGGCGGCCAGCTGGTCAACCAGTTCCGTTTTTTCCATTTGCGCAGAAGGATCCGGTGCACTGGCGGCCAGGCGGTCTGCCGGTCCCGACTCGTCATCGGCAAAATGGTCATACGACACAAATTGGCGGATACGGGCACTGCTGAAAATCTGATAAAGCTTATCGACAGAAATATGGAGCTGCCCTGCCAGTTCTTCATCCGAAGGGGCTTGGCCGTGCTGGTCGGTCAGGTCAAGGCGGAGCTGAGCAGCCTGACGAATCTGCTTATTGACAACGGCGGGAACGAAAGACTGGCGTTTCAGCTCATCCAGAACGGCGCTGCGGATGCGGATATAGGCATAGGTCTGAAATTCGGCTTCATGGGAAGGATTGTAATCGCGTGCGGCTTTGACCAGACCGACCAGTCCGGCCGAGACCAAATCTTCACGGCTCAGCGGCGGCTTCAGATAGACAGCCACGCGCTGAACGACTTTGTGCACCAGCGGAAGATACTGCGCGATGGTCTCATCGCTCAGTGCCGGATGATTCTGCCGGCGGTAAGCGTTGCAGGCAGCGGCTTTCAGGCAGACCTGTTCAGCCGCCGGTGGCTGTGTCATTGTTTCAGAATCCACGTCCGTCTAAATCTCCATTGTGCTCGTCCGACTGAGATTTAATCCACAGACCAATAAGCATCCGATTGACCAAATTCACCGCAGCTGCAGTTGTAATATAGATAATCAATGCCCCTGCTCCCGCTCGTTTGCAGCAGGTCAGCGGAGGCAGTTCAGCAAACCAGCCGATAAAGGATAGAATAAAAAATGCCGCTGCGGCAAAACGGATCGAGATAGAGCGAACATCCAACGGCATCTTAAATTATCCCTTTCCCTGCGCTGCCAAAACCGGTTCATCCGTTTCCAGCTGGCCCTCCTTCGGCAGAGAGACAGTCTGCACCGGCTCAATTTCTGTACCCAACACAATCTCATCGTAGGCCAGCACGCCCAGCAGCGGTACGGCGCGGGACAGCATCGCCGACAGGCTGTACCGCAGCCGCGAATCACACAGCAGAACAGGCCGTTCTACGCCTTTGTCTGCCGCTGCTTTCCAGGCCTGTGCAATCCGATGGGTCAGCTGCATCGCAGTTTCCGCCCGAAGTCCCAGAACCAGCGTGTCGCCTTCTTGGCGAAGCGAGGCCGTCAGCTGATGCTCTAAAGCCGGCTCGAGCGTAAGTGCCGGAATCCGTCCTTTGTCGTTTTTATACTGCTCGCAGATGGTCCGGCTCAGATGCTTGCGCACCATTTCAGTCAGCATATCGGTATTTTTGGTTTTGACAGCCGCTTCGGCCAGCGCTTCGAGTATGATCGGCAGTTCACGGATAGGAATTCCGCCGGCCAGCAGATTCTTTAAAACACGCTGGAGAATTCCAATCGGCACCAAATCGCCTACGACATCCCCAACCAGTGACGGCTGTGTTTTGCGAAGGCGGTCTACCAGCTGCTGGACATCATCCCGCGTCAGCAGTTCAGCGGCATGTTTTTTCAACGTTTCAGATAAGTGGGTGATGAAAACCGATTCCGGATCAATCACTGTATAGCCGTTCAGTTCGGCAGTTTGACGCTGCGATTCGGCAATCCAGAGAGCCGGAAGACCATAGACCGGCTCTGTTGTTTCAAGCCCGTCGATCTTATCCTGAACGGTGCCTGAATCCATCGCTAGATACATCTCCGGCTGTAATTTTCCACGCGCAACAATATGGTCAAAAATGCGGATTTCATAAGCATTGGGTTCCAGAGAAATGCTGTCTTTGATGCGCACCAGCGGCATGATGATTCCCATCTGCTGGGCGAACCGGCGGCGGAGGGCACCAATGCGGTCAAAAATAGCGCTATCTTTGCGGGGATCGACCATTCCAATCAGCCGAACCCCCACATGGACCGACACTTTATCCACATCCAACAGCTCTTCCAGCGGCTGCTTTTGCTCTTTGGCGGGCTTCTGTTCGGCCGCATGTTTCGTCTCCTGCACGGCTGAGGACGATGCCATCATGCGGCCGGTTAGAGCTGTAGCCCCGGCCAGCAGGAAAAACGGCAGCATCGGAAGGCCCGGAACAAATCCCAGTGCGGCTATCACCAGAGACGCCACCGTCAGCGGCTGGGAGTTTTTCAAGAATTGTCTGGATAAATCCTGACCGACGCTGCGGCTGGAAGAAATTTTGGTCACCAAAAAGCCCGAACTGATGGAAATAATCATCGACGGGATTTGGCTGACCAGACCGTCGCCGATAGACAGTACCGAATACGTCCGGATCGCATCGCTGATGGACATTCCGCGGGCACAGCCGGTTGCAATGCCCCCGAGGATATTGATAAGAGTAATAATAATGCCCGCTTTGGCGTCGCCGCGGATGAACTTACTGGCGCCGTCCATGGCGCCGTAAAATTCGCTTTCCTTGACAATTTTGGCGCGCCGTTCATTGGCCTGTGCTTCGGTGATAGCGCCGGCGTTAAGATCTGCATCAACGGCCATCTGCTTGCCGGGCATCGCGTCAAGCGTGAAGCGTGCGGAAACCTCGCTGATGCGTTCGGCTCCTTTGGTCACTACAATAAACTGAATAATAAAGAGAATGACAAAAATCACCAGACCCACCACAAAGCTGCCGCCTGCGACAAAATCGCCGAATGTCTGAATAATTTTTCCGGCATCCCCCTGCGTCAGAATCAGACGGGTCGAAGCGACATTCAGCGATAGCCGGAACATTGTGACCAGCAGCAGCAGCGACGGAAATGCCGACAGTTCCAGCGGTTCATGGGACGAGATGGTGACAAGCAGAACAGCAATCGACAGAGAAATGCTGCACGCAAGAAGCATATCCAGCAGCGGGGTGGGCATACGCAGCAGCAGGGTGGCCAGAATCACCACAAGCCCAACCGCAAAGACGATATTGCTGCGCGAGGAAGCGGCTGTCTGTGTCATCCCCAAGCTGGGAGTGCTTGTTTTGCCGGAAGGGGTCATGAAACGGATTTCTCCCGCGGATAGCGATTAGGATTTTTTGGTTTTTTCCGATTTTCCAGAGGGATTGCGGGGGCCGATAATATCCCGAATCCGCACGGCAAACTGCCCATCAGCCGCCACAATATCTCCAAGAGCAAACAGCGTATCCTTCAGATATAATTCCGCCGGTGCATCGATGGTCTTGTCCAGCTTCACCACCGATCCCGGTCCAAGCTGCAGAAGCCGCTGAATGGAAATGTCCGCCTGCCCGATGGCCACGGTGATGGGGACTTCCATATCCAGCAGAATATCCAAACTGGCCGGCGTGCCGGCTGCATCCTTTTCCTCAACATTGGTAAATTCAACTGACTGGACGGATATTGGAGAGACGCTCTGTTCTGCCTGCAGGGCATCTTCCGGCTGTTCCGCTTTTTTTTCTTCTGCCATAACTGCTGTTTCAGACATAGTTCGCTTCCTTTATAGAAAGTATGGAGTTATTTCGAGTTCTTATCGATTATCACAACCGCCCGATGCTGCCCTGTTTGGGCAGGCAGACCATAGAAAAGGATTTTGTCCCCCCAAAGCAGTTCGACCGGTTCTGCCGTTTTTTTCCCAAGCAGCACCACATCATTGACCTCCAGATTCATAATGTCTTTCAGACACAGTGACGCATCAGCCAGCCGAACGGTTACGGTAACCGGCAGGTTGCAGATGTGTTCACGCATCATCGCCGCTGCAGGTGCAGCTGTTTTTCTCTCCTCCGAACCGCCGGTAACAGCACGGACCTTGTCACAGCCGATGACAAAATAAAACGATGCCGTTTCATTCGGATGGTCGGGCTGCTGGACATCAAGAACAATCTGGCAGAGTGCATCCGGCTCTTTCTGCGCAGCTGTCGGCCCGGACGAAAAGCATGCATGGGAAACTAAATTTTTGCCATAGGCCTGTGAGAATGCCTGAATCAGTCCTCCTGCCATATCCAGCAGAAGCGATTCTTCCAATCCTGACAGTTTGCGGCCCGCGTCTTCTATTTGCCCTTTGTCTCCCAGAATCCGACTTGTCCACAATAAGGCACTCGGCATCGGAATGCAGATCCAGCCGCACAGTTGACCGGCATCCGGCCCAAAACCAATCCGGTATTCGGCGGATGTATCCTCAGGATTTGGAGCTTTCAATGCATCCGGCAGGCACAGCCGGACATCGGCCAAGGATACACGCATAGTGCACGGATAAAAACGGATGAACTCTTTTGTACATTCAGCGGCAACTGTGTCTGCAAACGCTTCCAGTTTTGCACGCTGGGCGGTGCTGAGGCGCGGCTGGCGCCAGTCGTAGGCAGACACCGCCGGCTGATTTTCTGTCTGGGGGCTGCCCTTGCTTCCCACCGCAGACAAAAGCTGGCGGATTTTGAAACTGCTCAAAGTATCAACAGAAAGCTTGCTCATTGGATATTAAATTCCCGAATCAGAATTTTCTTAATCTGCGGTTTCCCGTCCGGCCAGAGAATTTCGTTGAAACCATCGCATATTTGCGACAAGATGCGGCTGATATCTTTATCCGTTTCCATTTCGCTCAGCGACAGGCCTTTGAAATACAGATTCAGCCAGTTGATAAGCAGGGGCTTCTTGCTTTCAATGAGGGCTTTGGCTTTGTCCTGACTCATACTGCTGCTGATTTCCAGAATCAGCCCCACCCGAACATACCGCGTGGCACCCGGTTCATTCGGATTGACCACCACCGACTCCAGTTCGTTAAAAAACCACGTGTCTTGCCTACTGCCCGCCGCATCTTGTGTACCGGCTGGACTATCGCCTGCAGCGGGGGCAGCGGCCTCCGAGGGACCGGACCGTGCCAGCAAGCGCCCCAGCACAAATCCCGAGCTGGACAGCAGCACAATAATAGTTATCATAATCAGCCACATTAATAGACCGATTTGAACCGCAGGCTGACCAGCGGATTCATTTCCGTCGGCTTGTTCAAGATCTTGTTTAGCGGTGTTGTCTGCCATTTGCTGCCTTTCTATTTATCTGCAAAAAAAGATTCTTTGTCTGCATCAGCGGCACAGACACTCCTGCTGTTGATACCGGCGAATTTTATCACGCAGTGTTCTGTCGCTGATGCCGAGTATTTTAGCCGCTTTGGACTGATTGCCGTCTGTTTTTTCCAGCGTAGCCAGAATGGCCTGCCGTTCCAAGTCAGACAGAGCGATTCCGCCCAAATCGGCAGGAGACTCTTCTATTATCCCGTAGTCCTTCTGAGAACGGGGCTGCCTATCATCGAGCATCCACGATGCATCCGCCAGCGACAGTACCGGCCCGCTGCCCAGCAGCAGAGAGGTCCGTACTACATTGCGAAGCTGACGGACATTTCCCGGCCAATGGTAAGTCCTGAAAAGGTTCATCATATCCTCGCTGAGCCGGCTGATGCGGCGGCTGGTCTGATGCGAATAGAGATTGACAAAAAACCAAATCAAATCCGGCAAATCCTCCAGACGCTGCCGTAGCGGAGGCACTACCAGCCGCATGCCGCACAGACGGTAATACAAATCGCGGCGGAATCGTCCCTGTGCAGTCTCCTCCGCCAGATCGCGATTGGTCGTGCTGATAATGCGTACATTCACACGGACACGGTTGCTGCCCCCGACCCGCTCGAAATCCTGCTGTTCCAGCACCCGCAGCAGGGCGGCCTGAAACTTCAGCGGCGTTTCGGTGATCTCGTCCAGCAGCAGTGTGCCCCCGTGTGCCATTTCAAAGCGTCCCTTCCGCTGGGTATAAGCGCCGGTAAATGCGCCTTTTTCGTGTCCGAACAGCTCGCTTTCCAGAAGTGTATCGCTCAAAGCGGCGCAGTTGACCTGCAGGTAAGGCCCGCCGGCCCGCCGGCTGGAGTAATGAATAAGCGAAGCTATCAGCTCTTTGCCGGTTCCGCTTTCGCCGCTGATTAAAACGGGTATCGACGTGGCTGCCACTTTTTTAGCAAGTTCGACAGTCTGCAGAAGGCGTGGACTTTTTCCGATGATCGGATAGCCCTCTTCCCCGGATGCCGGCCAATGCGCTGCGGCAACAGCCTGATTCGGAACAAGTGTGTCCAGCACGGCTTCAATCGCACTTCGCTCCAGCGGCTTCAGCAGAAAACGGCGGCAGCCGACCGGGACGGCCTGAACGGCCATATCCAGCAGCATCTGCGGCTGAAAAGTTCCGGTTTGAATTTGACCTGTCAGCACAAGCGGCAATTCCGGAAATGCTGAATGGATTTGGCGAATAAAGCGAAAGCTCTCGGCCGGCTGGTCAATCGGCACATTCGCAAAAATAAGGTCAGCCGGACTTTTGTCCAACATTGCAGACGCCTGCCGAAGGTCCGAGGCCACGAGGCCGCGGATGCCTCTGCGGGCCAGTACCTCCAGTATCTGACGCACCGCATCCTGATTGTCATCGATAATAAGCACGGCTGCTTCTGCGGTTTTCATTTTGATTCAATTTCTTCTGCCGTTGACAAGGGATTCTGCTCAATCAGTTTCCGCGGCTGCACCTGCAGGTTCCATTCTACCCACATGCTTTTTGTTTTAGCCAGCGCTGTCCATGGCGAATTCGGATAGTCCTGTATGACCCTCCTGTAGCTGTCCAGCGCCTCGGCCGGATTGTCAGCCCGCAGACAGTCGCCCAGCCGCAGCAGCAGCCAAGCTTTGTCGTCTGCGGAAGTCGGCTGACTGTTGAGCCGGTTTAACGCTTCTTTATAACAGATTGCGGCCTCTTTAAGGCATCCGCCCTCATATAGAATTTCACCCAGTTGATATGGATTTTTCAGTGCGTTTGGATGCTGGGCAGATTGGCGGAATAACGCCAGAGTTTGGGCAGAAATCCTGCCGTCTGCGGCAGCGGTTTTTACGATGCCGGCATCGTCTGCTTGCTGGGGTTCTCCGCCGGCGGATTTTTCCGCAGGTTTTTCTGCTGGAGCCGGAACCGATACAGCGGCTGTCGGCTCGGCAGGCATCTTAGGTTTGATTTCTATCGAGCGGATTCGCCGGATAAGTCCTTCAAGTTCTTCTTTTGTCGGATTTGAAGAAAAAGAGGGTGATGCACTTATCCGTGCCTGCCATACCTGCTGCTGCGCTGTCAGGGCTGCTGTTCGAGGGGGCGGAAGCAAATGGATGAGGTCGCTGGATGCCGCTTGTTTATCGATGGCAGCGGTCTTTTCTGTAATCGTAACCGTATTTGGTTCGGCAGTCAGATTCGGCATTTCTTTTGTTTCAATCTGTAAATCATTTTCTAACAGCTGGAAAAAATCTGACTCCTGTGCCAAATTTTGCCCCAAGCCGGTCCGGCTGGCAGCTGCTGTCATCAGAACTGCCGCCAAAACAGCTGCCGACAGACAGCAATTCTTCGGATGGTGCTGCATCCTGATCTGTCGGTCCTCGGAGAATGGTCGAAGTGCATCCATCATTTGTTCTGCCCCAGCAATTCCAAAACCGCAAGGTCATAGTGTTTCTGTGTCTGATATATGCCTGCCTGTATTTCGGCGGCCTGCTGACGGATGGAGTCAGCAGGATTTAAGCTTATCAGCTGTGAACAAACAGCAGATGCTTGCGTATGCAGCCCTCGATTTACACACACCTGCGCTAGCCGCAGCATTGTCTGATGCATAAGCGGACCGGATTGGACCCACTCCAGCGTTTGCATCAGTTTTTTATAGGCATAATCCCAATTGCCTTGTTCCATATAGCATTGGCTTAGTTCGCTGCCGACCATTGCTTTAAGCGAATTATCCAGCAGATAGCTTTCTTTATCGTTAAGAAAAGCAATCGCCTTATCGGTTAATCCCATGCCCCGGAATACCCGGCTTTTAAGCACCAGCAGATGAACCATCTCTTGTTGCGTCAAATGCCGGCGGAGGGCCTCATTTAGAATATCCAGCGATTGAATAAAGCGTTCCTGCACGATGTACTCTTCCACCACCGCGGTGACAGCTTCCACATAATCTGCCTGTGAAAGATTCCCCGAAAGCGCTAACAGCAGTGCATCGGCGGCAGATTTGGAGTTTCCCTGCCTGCGAAGCATTTTGCCCAACAATAGGCAGGCCTGATGAAATTGACGGTCTTGCCGTGCATTTTCATCTGTAATATACCGGTTGAACCATAATTCGGCATTTTCGAAATCCCCATGCTGATAAAAAAGCTGTCCGGCTGTCAAAGCCGCAGACAAACGGCTTTCTGGAGACCGGTTAAGATAATACACCCTGCTGTATAATTTGGCCGCCTCCGATGCAGATCCTTTTTTAACGGCTGCATCTGCCAGAAGCAGATAAACCTGTTCGATATTGGGATAATCAGGATATTGTTCGGCTGTATCCTTTAAGAGGGTGTAAGTGCCGGCGTAATCATACAGATCTGCCTTGTGCTTGGCTGCTCTTACTAATGCATAGGGTGCCAATTCGGAGTTGGGAAAGCGATGGGCTGCCGTTAGGAATTCAGCAACGGCTTGATTTGTCCGGCCGCTGACGGCTTCTAACAGTCCCATCGTAAAATGGACATTGGCATGACCGGCATCTTCATCATAAACTACCAGAAAGCGCTGCCAGCATGACAAGGCATCTTTTGCCAGCAGGTCAATCTGTTCTGAAACACGATTGTAGTCGGCTGGATTAAAGAGTCTGATTTCGGTTTGCGTATCTGGTACGGCTGCCAAGCCGGCACAGCCGGCGGCAATTTTTACACAGTCTGGTTCTGTTGCTGACCTTAAATAGAGGCTTACGGGTCGGTTGTGAATGCCTGTTTTATCGGACGCAATGTCCCAGTATACATTACTGCCTGTATTTACTGCAAAACGGCTTGTCAATTCCCCAATTGATGTTCCGTTACTGATTACAGTCCAGCGGCGAACGGGCTGTCGGTCAGCGATTTCAATCACCGGTCCTGTCAATGCCCGACTGAACTCAGCAGCACCGGTATTCAGCACCGCACAAAGTGACTGTTCATCTATTTCAGACAAAATATCCAATCCCGGCCAATTCCACAATGCCGCTGGAAGCTCTTTATCTGCGTCCGATAATGCCAGCACCTGACGGCTGACGGCCTGTGCTGCAAGGAAATCACAAGTTTTCCGCAGCCGGCTGAATCCGCTTAGCGGCGGATGGACACAATCCAGCAGTGCCAGAGCCTGATATGCTCTTGAACGGGCAGACAGGTATTGGTGATTGCGCATTTCTGCCTGACACAAGTAATAATTGGCTAATATCCGTATCAAAGGCAGGTGGCTGACCTGCAGATTTTTCAGCAGCCCATAAGATTGCTCGCTGTTGCCTTCTTTATGAAAACATAAAGCCGTCTTGAGTTTCACAAATTCCTGCAATCCATCATCCTCGTTTTTCTCAAGCCCATCCAGAATCTTGCTGTATATTGCACGAGCATAGGCATAATTGCCTTGACGATAATAATCCTGTGCTATTTTAAGAGATATTGGATGCTCATCAGGCAAAATTGCAGGTTTTTGCAAAGCAGCCGTTTGGCCGACTTTATTTTGACCATCATCGGTCTGCCCCCATGCTCTCATCCGAATAGAGTGACAGACCCATAGATATGTCAAAATCTCGTAGATCCCGATAACCAATACGCTCAAGATCACTCCTGCTGCCAGCTGTTTGAGAATACCAATCCGTCGGCTTTGGTTTGTTCCAATTGCCGGATAGAGCTGCCGTTGGCCGGCGGCAGCGGCGCCATGTTTGATTTCCTCACGGAGTATTGCACTGTTGTCAGAAACAGTGTCATCCGGCAGCCCAGAGAGTAATTCATCGCTGGGGGAAACGGTGCCGGCGTCATCCTTGGCATCCGACAAGGACTCACTTTGAGCCAGCTTGCGAATATCTTTAATCCGCTGCGACCATTCTTGGCCTAAGGCGTCAAGATTGTTGTTATGAATCTGGTCCGTCATCGTTTCAGATGCTGCATTTGTTCTGTTTATTGAGGCGCATAAACCCGACACTTATCCAGTGCAACAATTGTGCCATAGCAGCCGAGGCGCTGCAGACTATCAAAAAAATATCTTATCTGTAAACAGTGGGCGAATTTTTGGGTTCCTGAACTGTATAGCAGCGGCGGTAGGTGTCAAATTCTTAAACAGGATCATTACACTGCTGTGTGATGCGGATGGCTGCGATGATATAGGAGCCGCCTACTCAGACGGAACAGTTTCGTTCGGAAAGAACCGATTTTGCAGCGAAACAGTCCCAGAATCGTTGGCAGTAATGCCCGTTAAGCTATGGCAGCAGATTCGGGCATCAAATCTGACGGATTGATAGTTGTGTTGTTCTGCTCATCCGATTCTGCATCAACAATATTGTGCTGTTTCAGCTTTGCATATAAGGTTGCCCGGCTGATGCCTAGCAGTTCGGCCGCTTTTGTCTTGCGTCCGTTTGTCTGGCGAAGAACACGGGCAATGAGTTCCTGTTCGGCCTTTGCCAGCGAATAATCTTTGATTTTTTCACTGCTGTCAGAGTTAAAGAAGTCTTTCGGCTCATGGGGATTGATAATAATGCTGTTAAGGCCGATTTTGTCTGTGGTTTCGAGAAGAACAGCACGCTCGATAACATTCCGCAGTTCACGAACATTGCCCGGCCAGTCGTATGCTTCCAGCGCTTCGAGTGCCAGTTGAGTAATCGATAGATTCCATTTGGCTTTTTCAGGACATATGGTCTGTGTGCGAATAAAATACTCGGCCAGCAGCCGGATATCGCTGCGGCGTGACGGTGACCGCAGAGGGCTTAGATGGATTGGGAAAATACACAGCCGGTGGTACAAATCGGCACGAAACCGCCCGTTGCTGGCCTCCTGCCGTAAATCGCGATTGCTGGAGGCAATAATGGTAGCCCGGCAGACGATTTCCCGCGTGCCCCCGACCCGGCGAAACTTCTTTTCCTGAATAACACGAAGCAGTTTGGCCTGTAAATCCAGCGGCATTTCGCTGATTTCATCCAGAAAAATACTGCCGTCACCGGCCATTTCCAATAGCCCGATCTTTTCACGGTCAGCGCTGGTAAAAGCACCTTTTTCGTGGCCGAAAAGCTCGCTTTCAAGCAGGTTGGCGTTCAACGATGCACAATTTACGGCAATCATGTCCCGGCCGGGCGAGCGCTGCAAGTGTATCGCATAGGCTGCTAATTCCTTGCCTGTTCCCATTTCGCCGGTAATCAAAATCGGATTGCAGGCACTGGATCCAACTACTTTAATCATCTTAAGGGCATAAAGGACAGCAGGGCTTTTTCCTGCAAGTCCTGCTGAAGCGGCTATATCATCGGCAAAAAAATCGCCGTTATTATAGGTAGCCAGCGGCAATTTGTGTTTAATCAGCTCCATAATCCTAATCAGCGAGGACTGATCGCCGGGGCTGTTTAAATAGTAGACATTATCTTTTTTTATAGGACCACAGGAATTTTGTTCTCCTTCTTTGCCGGTACCTACAATTACAACAGGTATATTGGCAATATGGTGGGCTGCCTGCTGAAAACCGTCGATTTCTGCGGCGGTAAAATGAGTGCCGAATAGAATGAGATCTGGACTGAACCGGCGCGTCAATTCAATGGCTTCTGAGATGTCATCGGCGGCATATACATTTTTTGCAAATGTCTGGGCAAGCGTCTGAATTTCCCTCTGACGGCCGATAATAACGATATTGTTTATACTCATAGCGTCTTCCGATGTCTGATTCTGTTATGAATTCCCATCCTTGAGATTCATATAAACACAACGATTTTTCAAAGAGATTAGAAAAACCCTGGAGAAATAAGCGGGTAAAACGGCAGATAATTGAGCAATCCGTCTGGGATCACTGCCTTTAAGCCGGTTTTATAGAACCCGGACTCCAGAATACTTATTTTTTATGTCGTAATTTACAACCTCAAAACTTTAATAATTTTTATGGGACGATTTTTTAATTATAAGACTATAGAAAACAATGTTTTAAGCTTCAATCAGACCAGTGCGGCAAACGTATTTTGATAATGCTGCTTATACAGAGCAGGTGTATTGCAGAAAGGAAATTTTTTCCGGCAGGGAAAATCTTTTTGTCTCTAAGCGATACAAGTTAGGAGTTCCTTTCTCTGTGTCCTTGCTCATGCAAATTCTTTATAACGTCTATTAAAATAAAACGTTATGCTTTTTGCGGATATTCCTGCGGCTGGTTAATGGCACGGAATTTGCTCATTTGTTGTAAATGTGCGGCTGGATGCTGATTCAGCCGTTTGCTCTTTGGACCCAAGATCTGACTGGAAAGGTAAAGAATAATGAGCGAAGTCTTGTCGGCAAGCTCGCTTCAAATTGATTATATGAAGCTGCTTACTGCCCAATTACAGAATCAAAATCCGCTGGAGCCGCTGGATAATGCGGATATGACAGCCCAGCTGGCTCAATTTTCGCAGTTATCCCAGTTGGAAAAGATGAATACGGCCTTCGCTGATGTCCTCAAAAGTGTGCAGCGGCAATATGCCTCATCATTGATAGGAAAAGAAGTTTCATTTGTAGGCGAAACCGGCGACGGCAGCGTCAATCTCATCAGCGGACAGGTTGACCAGATTGCCAATATTGACGGAAAACTTCTGCTGGGTGTGGGGGATTATACCCTGACCTTGGATGATATTTTGCGTGTAAAAACGTCAGTCGAGTCAGCAGCCGATTCCGATAGATAACAAAGTGTGAACCCGAAAAACAGGAGATAAACAATGAGTTCGGCACTATCCGCAGGCGTAACGGGACTGCAGGCGCATCAAAAAATGCTCGATATTGCAGGAAACAACCTTGCCAATGTAAATACCACCGCATTCAAGGCCAGCCGCATCACATTTTCCGAGTTGTTAAGTGAGACTGTCAAAAAGGCCTCCCAGCCGACCAGTGCGATCGGCGGCACAAACCCGCAGCAGTTGGGCAGTGGCGTAGGGATATCCGGCATTACGCCCAATATGACCCAAGGCAGCATTGTCAACACCGGCAATCCGCTTGACCTGGCAATAGAAGGAGAAGGGTATTTTGTTCTAAGTTCCGGTTCCCAGAATATTTACACCCGTGCTGGGGCCTTCTCGGTGGATGCCAACTCCAATCTGGTAGATCCTTCCACCGGCTATGTCGTGCAGCGCATCGGATCTATTGGCGAGTCCGATGGTTTTCAAATTCCCGGCAACAGCAACATCAAGGTCCCCTATGATGTTGCAATGCCGGCCAGTGCCACGACGCTTGTGCGGTTGGCCGGCAATTTAAGCTCGGATGCTTCTTTGGACACCCCGCAAACCAATGTTTTGAAATCCAACATCGCTCTGCGAACAGTCAGCGGTGAGCTGGCCGCTTCCAGCACTCTATTCAGTCAGCTGTCATCGGGGACATTCGAGTCGGCAGCGATTACAGTCAGTGGCTATGCCCATGATGGAACCGCATTGACGCCTGCGACAATTTCTATCGCAGATGACGGCAGCACAACAATTGGTGATTTTCTTTCAGATTTGAATGCGGTACTCGGAGCTGACAACGCCGTAGCAAGCCTGCAGAACGGCCGAATTGTGATTACGGATGCCCAAAGCGGATACAGCCGATCCGACATCAAGCTGGAGTTTTCCAACAGCGGTACAGCGGATATCGAAATGCCGGCCTATTTTGAAACGGCGGTAGTTGGCGGCAGCGAGGTGAAAAACATCAACATTACAGTGTATGATTCGCAGGGCGGAGCGCATGTTCTTTCCGGTGCTCTGGTTCGAACCAATACAGACAATACTTGGGATATGATTTTAACCTCGGTTACCGGAGACATCAGCAGTATTGCGATGCAGGACCGGCGTATTAACGGCATTCGCTTCAATGCCGCCGATGGAGCATTTGCCGGATTGGCCGAATCAAGCGTTCCGCAGTTTACCATCACGTTTGCTCATGATCCCTCCAATCCCCAGACGATTGAAATTGGGCTGGGAACAGAAGGCCGGCTGGATGGACTGACCCAGTATTCAGGGAATTCGACCGCTGTTGCCCGGGAGCAAAACGGCTATCCGGCCGGACGTTTGACAACCGTATCGGTGAATAACGAGGGCATTTTGATTGGAGCATTTTCCAATGGTATCAAAAAAAATATAGCCGCCATACAGGTTGCCCTGTTTCAGAATCCGGCCGGCCTTGAAGCTCTGGGCAACGGTTATTACATTCCCTCGGCCAATTCCGGAGAAGCGGTGGCCACACAGGCAATGAATGGCGGTGCCGGCTCTATTCACGGCGGAGCTTTGGAGAAATCAAATACCGATGTAGCCAGCGAGTTTGTCAATCTGATTCAGGCCCAGAACGGCTATCAGGCCAATGCCCGGACAATTAAAGTCGCTAATGATATTCTCAGTGAGCTGACAAATCTAATCCGTTAAGCAGGCAAAAGCCAGCCATGACAGAGATAAACAGCATATGGTTTATTTTGAATGAGGTGCTTATTGGTCTGACTCCTTTGGAGCGATGGGATGCCCTGACAAAATATCACAGTAGTCCGGCCGCCAGTCAGCGTCTTTTAATGATATCTGCTGCTGCAGTGGGGGCAGTGATAGCTGCGGCTGTTATTTGGAATTGGTTGAACCGCCAATCGGCTGCAAAAACTGACAATCGCCGGTTTGATGATTATGCAGGCAAAAAACAGCTTACGGACCAGCAGAAGCAGCTCCTTCTGAGAGTTGTCAGAAAGGCGGAACTGAAGCAAAAGGAATCGATTTTTACCCTTCCTGATGTGTTTGACCAGACAGTAGCCGGGATCATTGAACAGATTCGGCAGACGAAAGGGATTTCCGAAGCTTTGCGGCTGGAAGAGCAGTTTTCTTCGCTGCGTGAAAAACTTGATTTCCGGCAAACCGCCCCTGACAGACAGATGATTGCCGCTGCACAAGACAGCAGGCAGATACCGGTGAAAAAAAAACTCTATATCAGGCGGAATCCCCGGATGAGCGGCGAACTTGAGGCCACAGTGATCGATAATTCGCCGGCGGGCATTACGATTCGATTTCCGGAACCGGCGGAGATTGTTTTCGGCCAGCCGTGGACATGCCGCTATTACACGGGGGGATTTGTGGCAGAATTTCAAACAGTGCCTGTTCAATGCCGCGGCACTGTTGTCGTCTTAAGGCACAGCGATAAGGTTCGGCTGGTGAACCGGCGCCGGTTTGTGCGGGTGCCGGTGAGAAAGGCAGCTTTTGTTGCGGATTGCTCCTTGGGCAGATCGCCTTTTGTGCCAAGGCAGATGTCAAGGCGAAAAATTACGGCTCTTGATCCGGTTTCCGGCTTGTCTCAGACGGATTTTGAGCCGCCTCAGTTTGTGCCGGCGACGGTTACCGAGCTGGGAGGGCTGGGGGTGCGGTTTGAAACAAGTCTGAATGTTCAGGCAGGTGATCGGATTGTGCTGGTCTTGCGGCTGGAAGAAACCGAAATGCCGATGGAGTACCAGCAGCCACCCGGAGGCGAAAAGGGTATTACCGGTATTGCCCGGGTTGTTCGTGCCCAGAGAAAGGAAAGCGGATTTTCTATTGCCGCTGAATACATTTATCTTGAGGATGAGCAGCTTGACGTTTTGGTCTGTGCAGCCAACGCGGTTCTGCATCAATTAAATCGGGGACAGCATTCGGCTGCTGCTGTGCTGTCGAGCCGGCGCGTACCGGATGCTGCAGCTGTGTAGAAATACAAAAGTCGGGAAGAAAGAATGTCAGAAATATCAGCACAAGTCGGTTCGGCCATACGAAGCTTGACGCAGGAATTTGACCTGATTGCTCATAATCTGGCCAATGTTAGCACGCCGGGATTTAAGCGGCGATACAATGATTTTTCCAAATCGCTGTCAGCATTGGAACAGACAGCCGGCCCCGCAGAAAATAGTCGCAAGCCGGCTAATATAGCGGTCGATTTTACCCAAGGATCTTTTATCGAAACCGGCCGGACGCTGGATATGGCCTTGTGCGGAAAAGGGTTTTTCGTTATCGAAACCCCTCAGGGACCCCTGTATACCCGCAATGGGGCATTTCGCCTTAACGAAAACGGTCAAATTGTTGATATGATCGGCCGCATTGTAGCTGGTGAATCGGGGCCGATTACCGTCCCGCAAGCAGCAGGACTGTCGCAAATCAATGTGGCTGCCGATGGAACGGTTAGTGCAGCAGGTGTTCCGATAGGAAAGTTTAAGCTTGTTGATTTTCTGGACAAAGAAAACCGGCTGACGCCGGCTGGTCTAAACTGCTTTGCTGCACCGCAAAATATGGATTCGGAACCGGCTGTCGGTCTGGTGGTCAAGCAGGGCTTTCAGGAAAGCTCCAATGTGCAGCTTACGGAAGAACTGGTAGATATGATTATGGTCAGCCGTCTTTATGAGGCCAATATGAAGTTGATTTCTAAAAGCGGAGAGACTGCCAAAAATCTGCTCGATGTGGCAATGAGCTGAACACGGCATTAGGCCGAAAATCAGAAAAATTAGGAGTACACGGATGTTACGAGCATTTTCCACAGCGGCAACCGGCATGAGTGCCCAGCAAATGATGGTGGATGTTACGGCGAACAATCTTGCAAATATTAACACCACCGGCTTTAAGCGCAGCCAAATTGACTTTCAGGATCTGCTTTACAGCAAATTGCGGGACTTTGGAGCGGAAGTATCCTCGGGAATAAAAACGCCCGGAGGAATGGAAATCGGAAGCGGTGTTCGGGCCGGCTCGACAGTCAAGGTCTTTTCAGGAGGGGAACTTGTCAACACCAGCCGGCCGCTGGATATCGCTATTGCCGGCGATGGTTTTCTGCAGGTCAGAATGCCAGATGGCTCTCTGCGCTATACCCGTGATGGGGCGCTTCAGATTAACGCCGACGGCGAGCTGGTAACTGCTATGGGATATTCGATCGAGCCGTCCGTAAGCATTCCGTCCAATGCGGTTTCCATTGATATCGGCAAGGACGGCAGCGTCAATGTGCTGGACGACAGCGGGGCACAGAGCGTGGTGGGGACCTTGCAATTAGCCCGATTTGTCAATCCGTCGGGTCTGTCAAGCGAAGGCGACAACCTCTTGGCTGAGACTGAGGCCAGCGGCACCCCCATTACAGGCACGGCCGGCGAAAACGGATTCGGAATGATACAAAGCGGATTTCTGGAAAAATCCAATGTGCAGATGGTAACCGAACTGGTTAACCTTATCACAGCCCAGCGCGCTTATGAAGTAAACTCCCGTGCCATCAAAGCAGGTGATGAAATGCTCAAAAATGCGATCCAGATTGCCGGCTATTAGGCAGGAGATTCAATGCAATGAAATCCAGACGCATGGTTCTATTTTATTTGGCAGGCATTTTTGTGTCAGTCTGTCCCGAGGCCGCCGGAACATCGGAAGAAAGACTCAAAATATTTTTGCCGCGGGATATCACCATCAGCAATACTGCCCCCACACTCGGACAAGCTGCTGTCCTGCAAGGCAGCGAAATGCTGGCAGCAAAGGCTGGCAGCGTAGCATTGGGATATATGGCCGAGCCGGGACAAACTCTCGTCATCAGTCGCAATGTTGTGCTGAGCCGTCTGGCCTGCAGCGGAATTCCTTTGTCTTCGGTAACACTGCTTGGCGCCGAAGAAGTGCGCATCCATTGTCTGGCTCGTATTGTTTCGGGAAGTCAGATTGCCCAAGAAGCTGCTGATTTCCTGAAAGAAAATCCGCCGGACAAATCTGCTTGTCAGTTTGATATTCTTCGAAGCCCTGCGGATTTGGTGCTTGCTGATGTCTCGGGGGATATTGAATTTGTGTGCCGGCTGATCGAAAACGGCTCAAAAAGCCAATGCCGGGTAGAAGTAGCCGCTGTTCGACAAGGACGCACAATCGGCCGGCGTGAGGTCGTGTTCCGATGCCGTTATCCGTGCCGTCGGGTTGTGACTACCCGCGCTATTGCCAAGGGCGAGCTTATCAGCCCTGAAAATACGGCGATAGAAAATGGATTTTCCGACAGCCCTGAACAGTCAGACTGGTCGGTGCCCTATGGACAAGCTGCTGTTCGTTCGATACCTGCCCGCACCGTTCTGACAGCTCAAATGACAGGTGCTGCAAAACCCCCCATCGCAGTAAAGCGCAATCAAAGTGTAGCAATTCGAATTGACAATCCCGGTTTTACCGCAACGGCCAGCGGAAAAGCGCTTCAGGATGGCGCAGCGGGAGCTTTGATCAAAGTACAGAATGTCAATTCAAAAATAATCATTCTGGCCAAGGTTAACGAGGATGGAACGGTCGAACCTGTTTTCTGAAAAGGAGACAAAATGAATCAGAAAATAAATCAGATTTTTCTTTTCCTGCTGGCTGCGGTCAATGCCGTTCAAGGCGGTTCCATCTGGGCCAGAAAAGACGCCAATGCCAAAAATATTTATGCCGACGATGTAGCCCGAAAAATTGGAGATGTCTTGACGATTGTTATCAATGAAACCAGCAACATGACCAATACATCCGAACGGGAGATGTCCCGGACAACCTCCCGCAATAATCAGTTTGACGGCAAAATTGGGGTCGAGCATATCCTGACCAGCATCCCAGCTGTCAATTTCGGCAGCGGCACCACTTATACCAATACGTTTGAAAGTGAGGCAGACAGCAAAAACAAGCGGGCCTTTTTTGACAATATTACCGTCGTAGTCGTCGATATAATGCCCAACGGGAATCTGGTCGTCAACGGTACCTGCAAGCGCAATATTTCAGATGACATTCAGGAGATTGAAGTTAGCGGGATTGTAAGGCCCAGCGATATTTCCTACAGCAATACCGTAGACAGCAAGCGGGTGGCCAACTTCAATATCATCGCCAAATACAAAGGAGTAGCTGCGCCCTACAACAAGCCCGGCTGGCTTGCACGCATCCTCGATGTACTATGGCCGTTCTAACCGCACAGGGAGTTTAACGCCGTATGAAACTTCAGATGATAACAGTTTTGCTGATAGGGACGACTCTGGTTTTACCAGCCGGGGCCGAACGCATCAAGGATATCGTCGATATTCAGGGAATTCGAGGCAATACGCTGGAAGGCATCGGTTTGGTGGTGGGTCTGGCCAATACGGGCGACAGTACGCTCCCGTCGCGTCAGATGCTGACAAATATCCTCCGGCGGTCCGGTCTGGTGTTTTCGTCCAACGATCTCAAAAGCGGCAATATTGCCATTGTGTCTGTAACAGCAGAATTAGGGCCGTTTGCTCGTGAAGGATCCCGTCTGGATGTCGATGTTTCGTCTATCGGCGATGCTAAAAATCTGCAGGGCGGGACACTGCTGATGACGGAATTGTACGGCGCTGATGGACAAGTGTATGCCGTTGCGCGCGGGACAGTATTTATCGGCGGCTGGTCAGCGGCTGGAGAAAATGCCTCGATTACAAAGAATCATCCAACCGTCGGGCGGATTCCCGGCGGGGCGATCGTCGAGCGGGCAGAGGTAGCCAGCTTTGTGGAATCTGTTTCCGGAAACCGCTTTATCACCCTGAATCTGCGGAATTCTGATTTTACGACGGCTGAGAATATCAGCCGGGCTATCAACGAAAAATACCCCAATTGTGCGGTTACGGCTGATGCAGGAACTGTCCGTGTGGCTATTCCCTCTTTTATAGGCACTGCGGAAATCGGGGGTTTTATTGTGGATATAACACAGCTTGAAGTGGCTGTTGACACGCCTGCAGTGGTTGTGATTAATGAACGCACCGGTACCATTGTGGTCGGTAAAAATGTTGGTATTTCTGCTGTCGCAATTTCACAGGGCGGACTGGTTATAAAAGTCAAGGAGCAGCAGAATGTCTCCCAGCCGACGGCGCCGTTTACCGAAGGGGCCACCACTCAGGTTGTCAATGAAACACTGCTGGGTGTTGAGGAGTCCGACGGGTATCTGGTACCGATGCCCCGCGTGGTAACAGTGGAAGAATTAGCCAAGGCGCTCAATGCCATCGGTGCCACGCCGCGCGATATGATTGCAATTTTTAATGCCCTGAAAAAGGCCGGCGCTCTGCAGGCGAACTTGGAAATTATGTAGCCGGAGGATGCCCATGAATCCACTGCCTTTAAGCAACAACACCCGCTCGCCGGTGCCCCTGACAGAGACAGACAGTCTTCGTCAGGCATCCCAAATACAAAAAGAGCAGTTTGCCCGGGATTTTGAATCGGTTTTTATCGAAAAACTGCTTGAAGAAATGCAAAAAACCATCGGCGAATGGGGTTTGGAACAGGATAGTACAGCCCCGCAGATTCAGGGATTATTCCAGATGCATCTGGCCCGCGATGCGGCCGCAAAGGGAGGCATCGGTTTATGGAAAGAGATTGTTCAGTCGTTGGAGAATATGGACAGCAGGAAGGGGGACATTAAAGAAATGGATAATCGTCTATGAATTCGGATCTATATGCGACAGAACTGGATAACTGCATAGGCCGCCTGCTAGCTGTGCTGGACGCGGATATTGAATATCTTGAAAATACAATATTACGGCTTGGCGAACTACGTTGTCTGGTTATCAAGCATCGGTACCAGCCGCTGGAACAGATGCTGCAGACAATACGAACCGAATACATCCGCTATCGCAAGAATGAATCTCAGCGGCAGGCAATTTGCCGAAAAATAGGCCTTCTGCTCGGTTGTCCATCCGATGTAATGACACTGTCGGATATCGCAGCCCATTTGCCGCCTGATAAACGAACACGGCTTCTCGAACGGAGGGTAAAGCTTCAAACGCTGACGGATCTTCTGAGGCGGGAATATGCCGGAGTGCAAATGCTTTTAGCCGACTGCGCCCGGTTGAACCGGATGCTGTTGGCAAACCTGCTCGGAACCGGCTGTGCTGAATCAAAAACCTACCAATCTACCGGTACAGCTGAACGGCAGACAGGGACCCTGTTTATGGATGCGCGATGTTGAGTAAGGAAACTGACCCATGACCAATTATTCGATAGGCCTCAGTGGCCTGACAGCTGCCCAGCGGGCGTTTGAAGCCATTGGCAACAACATTGCTAATGCCGCTACCGAGGGATACCATCGTCAGCGGCTGGAATTATCGCCGGCATTCTCCCAAAATCCGGGAAGCACCGTTTTCATCGGCGGCGTCAATGTGGAGGGCATTACACGGATAATTGATACGCTGCTGGAGCAGGAGCTGCTGCGTCAGCGTTCCGTGTTGGCGTCGCTGTCACAGGAGACATCTGCTTTGGGGACTATCGAAGCGGCATTTGGGGAATTTGCCGATGAAGAAAGCGGCTTAAATGCAGCTATGGATAATTTTTTTACATCCCTGCAGAACCTCAGCGCCCATCCTTCTGAGAGTATCTGGCAGAATCAGACGGTTAGTGCCGCCCAGACCTTGGCGGGCCAATTTCGGTATCTGGGACAGATGCTGACGGATATGAAAAGCCGTCTGAAATTTCAGGCTGAAACCTGTGCCGATACTATCAATTTGCTGACCTCCCAAGTGGCAGAACTGAACAGCCAAATCGAACGTATTAAAATGGTCGGCGGAGATGCCAACAGCATCAGCGATCAGCGCGACCGGTATATTGCCAGATTGGCCGAGCTGATTGCTGTTGAGACCATCGAACGCGAAAATGGCGTGATAGATGTCAGTTCAGGTGGCCTGCCTCTGGTTACCGGCGCCAGCGCCAATCGCATCGAAGCCGGTTATGCCGACACAGGCCGATTGGGTATTTCCATTCTGGGAGCTTCCACCTATACGACCGCCATCGAAGGCGGAACGGTAGGAGGGCTGCTGACCCTTCATAACAGAATTGTCGCCGGTATTCAAGAAGATTTGAATTGTTTGGCTAACTCCATTATTCAGCAAATCAATCAATACCATGCAGCAGGAATCGGCTCGGCCGGCTCCTTTACCGAGCTGAGCGGGATTTCCCTGAAAAGTGATCAATTATCCGATATCGGCTGTGTTACCGACGGCACATTTTATATTCGGCTGACCAATACAGTCTCCGGTCAGGTCAGCCGGCATGCCATAACAGTCAATGCGGCCTCCGGCACATTGAATGATGTAGCAGCATCCATCTCATTGATCCCCGGTTTAAGGGCATCGGTAAACTCACTCAACCAGCTTTGGATTCAGGCGGATTCCAATTATACATTTGATTTTCTGCCCGGCGCCTTGCCGGAACCAACCATGGTTTCTTTTGCCGATGTTTCTGCCCCCTCTGTTGCTGTGGCAGGCATTTATACAGGTACAGAAAACGATACGCTGCGGTTTACAGTCAGGGGGGACGGCAGCGTCGGCAGCGGCAGTCTTCAGCTTGAGGTTCGCAGCCGGGATGGCAGCGGCGACCTGCTGACTGTGCTGAATATAGGGGCCGGCTATGCAGCCGGAAAACCCCTCGAACTGGGCAATGGATTGACCGTTGCATTGTCGGTCGGCAGTCTGTCCGAAAGCAGCGGCGACAGTTTCAGCATAGATGTTTTGGCCGACAGCGACTCTTCCGGTTTTCTTGCCGCTGCCGGATTAAACGTCTTTTTTACCGGCACATCAGCCGCCGACATGGCCGTCTCCAGACGGATCGAAGCAAATCCCCGTCAGATAGCCGTATCGCTGGGAGCCGACGGCCATGATAATATCAATAGTCTGCGTCTGGCGGCTGTCAGAGATAAAACCTTCAGCCGTCTGGATTCACTGACGTGCAGCGATTTCTACCGAAAGATGGCAGCCGGAATCGGAGAGGAACTGTCTGTGCGTCAAACGCAGCAGACAACCGCCGAAACGGTGCTGCTGGATCTGACAAACCGCCAAAGCGAAATCAGCGGCGTGGATATCAATGAGCAGGCGGCTGAGCTGTTGATCTTTGAGCAAATGTTTCAGGCAATGGCGCAGTATCTCAATACAATTAAAACATCCCTGTCCAATCTGATGGACATCCTGTAAGGAATCACAGCTATGAGCGGATTAAATGCACTGTATAACAATGCAGCTTTTGCGCTGCGTCTGCATGCAGCGGCGATGGCTGTGTTGCAGGAGCAGGCCTCAACCGGCTCACGCATTAATCGCCCCTCGGACGATCCAGCAGCGGCCAGCCGCCTGCTGGGCTTATCGTCGCAGCAAAAGTACCTGAAAGCCTATATCTCCAGCATCGATTCTGCCGTCAGCACTCATGAGATGGCTTCCACCGTGCTGCAGCAAATGGCCTCTGCGCTGACCGAATCGATAGTCCGTCTGACCCAGATTGTCAGCGGCACCTATGGAGAGGGGCAGGAAGGCCAAAATGCCCGAGACCGCACTGCCGCGGAGATAAACGATGTCCTTGAACAGATGGTTGCCTTGGCGAACACCAAGTATGTAGACCAGTATATTTTCGGCGGGAATAATACTGCCGATATCCCTTACGCAGTACAGCGCAGCGGGGGTGAAATAACGGCCGTGGCGTATTGCGGTTCTTCGGAAAATCGCTCCATAGAAGCGGCTCCCGGCGTCTTAGCCTCTATATCCCTTGCCGGCGAAAATCTCTTTTCTTCCGATAGTCCCCAGACCCCGGTTTTTTACGGCAGCACCGGAGCCAAAGCCGGAACCGGCACCTCCACTATTCGGGGTCAAGTATGGCTGACAGTGACTTTTGACGGCAGCAGTTATTGTCTGTCCATCGACGACGGCGCAACCCAGATACAAGTCCCGACGGAAGGGGATTTAAGCAATATCGCTGTATCTGACGCTGCCGGCCGCGTCCTGTATGTCGATGCTTCAAATTTAACCTCTGCCGGTGTTGAAAAGGTTACAGTGCCCGGCACGGAAGATGTTTTTACTGCCTTGATCAACTTACGCGATTTGCTGCGCAATTCCCGCGGTTTTACAGATGCAATGCTGGCCGACCTCATTAAACACTCTTCTGATTCGCTGGAATCGGTCAAAAATAGTCTTGTTGAAAAAGAAACCCTGATAGGTGCCCGTGTTAATTTTCTGGCGTCGCTGAAGGATAATCTGGAAAATATACAGTTTAACCAACAGCAGGAGGCAGCGATGATTCAGGAAGCCGATATTGCCCAGATTGCTATTGACCTTTCACGCCGGGAAAATCTGTACCAGATGTCGTTGCTTGTTTCGGGCAAACTGATGTCAATGTCGCTGCTGGATTTTCTAAAATGAATGAACAATTGTCCGGACAGCTGTATTGGATTTGAACAGGCAGCGTTTTTCCTGTGAAAAAAATATCCTGCTATGGTTTGCTCTTCACATAGGCACACATTTTGCACATCTGCAATGCAGACTGGGTAAAATTCTGGGAAAATAGTTTAGATATGGAGTGAATAGTACCGTGCATAACATCCCTGCAGACAACAAACATGATGTAACTGACGGTGCAATATTGCTGGAACGAGCCGACTATTTCCTGTCTGTCGGCAGCTTGGAGCAAGCCCGATATTATTATGAACAGCTCGCTGTGTTATGCCCTGATGAACCGGCCTCCTATACCGGATTAGGTATCGTAGCTCTGCGAAACCATCAGCTCGACGATGCACAGCTGGCTTTTAGGGTGGCTTGCCGGCTGGATCCGATGCATGCTAGGGCCTATGAAGGATTAGCCATGACGGCTCAGCAGAAGGGTGATTATGAGACAGCATTCGATATGTACCTTAAATGTCTTGAATTAGATCCGGATAATCTGTCCGCACTTCTGGGATTGTTTCAGACATCTTCCCGTATGGGTTCGTTTGGACGGATTATTTATTATCTTGAAATGTATTTGAAAAAGCATCCGGACGATGTTTCTGTGCTGTTTTCGCTCGCAACGCTGTATATTAAAGAAGACCGTTTCGACACAGCTCAAAAATTGCTGCGGGATATTCTTTGTTTGGAACCGGATAACAAGGATGCTAAACATCTTTTAGAGGAAGTCCAGCAGCATTTAGCCCGGGTGATGTCCTGATGACGCGTCAAATCACAAAACCTCTGGAAGATCTGTTTGACCAATTGGATGCTGTGTTGAACAGGATGGAATATCTGATTCGAAAAAGTGATTTTGACGGCGTGGAGATGCTCTGTCAGAAGGCGGATCTTATTATTGCACGGCTGGACGATATGCGGCTGTCCGGTTATCCGGAGCTGAAAACTCGCTGCAAACAGGTTCTCGGGAGGTATGAAAGACTTGTGTTGATGCTTCGGAGCGCTCAGGCAGCGATATACCAGCAGATGCATAAATTGGAGAATGGGAAAAAGATAATTCAGGCCTATAATGGGAAATAATATACATATGTTTCCAGATTTGGAATTACAAAATGACAGAGATTCTTCATAAAGTTTTTACAGAACAAATCGACAATATAAATAGGTTTGAATTTCTAACCGCAAAGATATTATAGATATTACAAGTCCGATAAGGAACCTTTATGGGACAAATAACTCTTACGGGGCTTTCAACCGGCGTTGATACCTCTGCTATTATAAAGCAATTGATGGTGATTGAAAGCCGCCGGCTTGCTACCTATAAAGTCAGCAAATCAAATTTTGAGAAGCAGACAACGGCACTGAAGGACCTGCGGTCAAAAATTGCTGCAGTCAAGTCCGCAGCATCCGAACTGGCAAATGTCCGGAAAATGCAGCTTTTTTCAGCCAGTTCGAGCAATAAAGACATTGTTAGTGTTAATGCATCTTCTGAAGCCAATCCCGGCTCGCATACCATACAAATCAATCAGATGGCTGCTGCTGACGCATGGATACAGGAAACATCGGTATTTAATTACAAAACCGATTATGTCGGAGGGGGCAGTTTTATCTATACGTATAACGGACGGCAGCGCATTATTACAGCGGTTGCCGGTGAAACAACGCTGGAAGATTTGGTCAATTTGATCAACAACGACGAGAACAATCCCGGTGTTACTGCCAGTCTGCTGTATCAGTCAGGCAAGTATCATCTGATGCTAACTGGCCACGAAATGGGGCAGGATTTTCAGATTTCCATCGATTCAAGCACTCGGGAGGTATGGAAGCCCGACTCCAATCAGCCGCACAGCACCTTTACCAGCAGCCAGCTCAATGCCTCTTTGTCGACAAAGATTATAAATCTTGATCAGTTCGGCGGCACCTTGGGAACGGCCGATAAAATCATCATTTCCGGAAAAAATCATGCCGGTTCTAATCTGCCGGATACGGAAATTTCTGTTACCGAAAATACAACACTGGGGCATCTAATAGATGCGATTAACAGGCATTTTGACGGAACGGCGACAGCCCGGCTTGAAAATGGTCAGATATGGCTTACAGATAATACCTGCGGTTCCAGCGGTCTGGAAATCAGTTTAAGCTATTCCGGGGATGCCGTGCTTCATTTGCCGTCTATGACGGTTTCTGCCGAGGGAGGAAGAGATTCAGAAAGTTTGGCTTTGCTCGGCTCTGCGTCTTTTATCCAGACGCAAAATGCCAGTGATGCACAGATTAAAATTGACGGTTTTCCGTTCAGTACGGCCAATGAAGTTCAAACGCTTTCTATAACCGGCGGTATCCCTGCTGCCGGCACCTTCCGGTTGACTCTCAATGGACAAACCACAGATCCTATTGCCTATAACGCTTCTGCTGCCGATGTTCAGGCTGCCTTGCTGAATTTATCCGGTGTAGAGGAAGGGGATATCGTATGCACAGGAAGCGCTCTTCCTGCCGGCCCCATTGCGATCGCCTTTGGCGGCAGACTGGCCGGAATGGATGTTTCTCAGATTACCGTCAGCGATGACGGCAGTTTAGATGCCGGTGTCGTGTCAATCGTTGAAACGGTCAAGGGCAGCGACGGCTGGATTCACCGAAGCAGCAATCATATTACGGATGTTCTTGCCGGAATAAACCTGACCCTTAACGATGTAACGCCGGCAGATAATCCTGTCAAGATAACCGTTACCCGGAACACCGCAACCCTTACCAAGAAAATCCAGAGCTTTGTTGCGGCTTATAACGATCTGATGGATGAACTGGAATCGAAAACAGAATACAATGCGGAAACAAAGACGATGGGAATTTTAAGCCGAGATGTTGCCGCAGCGTTTCTGAAAACTCAGGCGTCCACCCCGTTCACAGCCATTGCCAGAGGATTCCTCGAATCAGCTGATGCCTTTGTGCAGGCTGACGGCATCGGCATTACGCTGGATGGAAATGGCCGGATGGAATTGGATGCCGAAAAATTTGAAAAGGCACTGGCGGCAAATTATCAGGCGGTCCTCGAACTGCTTGGAGCGGCCAAGAAGGGCGCCAGCAGCAATGCCGCCGTGCAGGTTTACAATACAAGCGAGAAATACACTGCCCCCGGCATTTACCATGTCAAAATTGAGGTTGATGAAAGCGGCAGCATTGTTTCAGCCAAGATCAAACTGTCAACGGAATCGGAATATCGGGATGCAGTCTCATGGAGCGGCGGCATCATAACGTTTGACAGCAGTTTTGACGGCACTGGCAATCCCCTCTGGCCGGAACACAGTCTGCAATTATCGGTGGATGCTGTTGCCGGAACCTATGGGACGGATGCCAATCCGGTAGTGGTCCGCATCAAACAAGGCATCTTCGGCAATCTCAATGATATGCTGACCCAGCTGACGAAAACAAACGGCCAGCTTGATGTCAGCGCCGAGGCACTTGACCAGAGAATATCCCGTATGACCGCCAAGATAGAGAAGGAGGAAGCACGGCTGAAGAGGGTTGAACAGCGGCTTACGGAAAAATACAGCCGGCTGGAAAAAATACTGACAGCGATGCAGCAGCAGATGAATGCTGTCAGCGCTATGTACAATTTTTAAGCGGCTCTCAGCGGCGGCTGCGGCGCAGCCGATAAACCATCGCCAGCACTTCGGCAACGGCGGTATATAAGCCGCTGGGTACCGGCTGTCCTTCTTTTACAGTTGCAAAGATGGTTCGGGCCAGTTCGGGTTTTCGAATTATCGGCACACCGTAAGCACGGGCGATCTCTCTGATTTTTTCAGCGATGTGGTCAGCCCCTTTGGCTGTCAGCACCGGGGCACTCATCCGGCGCGGATCATATTTCAAGGCCACTGCCACATGGGTAGGGTTGACGATAATGACGTCAGCCTTGGGGACTTCCTGAAGCATGCGCTTGCGTGCAATGGCAATCTGTATCCGCCGGATGCGGAGTTTCAGTTCGGGAGAACCTTCTGTATCCTTTTGCTCCTGTTTGACCTCTTGTTTGGTCATTTTCATATCCATCATATATTTCCATTTCTGGAACACTACTTCCGCCGCTGCAATCACCAGAACTGCTGCACACACACGAAGCAGCATCCCAAACAGCAGTTTTGAAAATTCCGCCGCAAGCTGTGCCGACCAGGCCCACCGCAGGGAGGCAAGGGAATCGAAACGGTTTTCCAAGTAACGCCATACCACAATGGAAATAATCAGAAACTCGGCGGCAGATATCGCCAGTTTAATCAGTGACCGAAGCGTAAACAGCTTTTCGAACCCTTTAACGGGGTCCAATTGGTCCAGCCTTGGTTTAAGGGGTTGCAGCGAGAAATTCCACCCGCTGACGGTGATGCTGGACAATACAGCTCCGGCCAGAAGAGCTGCCAGCAAAGGAGCTGTCACGAAAAGAGCGCTGCTTAATTTTGCATTCAAGTACTGAACAAAAGTTGCCGGATCAGCGAATACCCCCGATTCGCCGTACAGTCCCTCCCGGAGCTGCGTCGTAAACCAATTCAGCAGAAAGGGTGTCAAGGCCAATCCGGCAAGAACAACAGCTGCTAATGAGACTGCTGCCGGAAATTCCTGACTCTGGGCAACCTGCCCTTCCTGACGGGCTTTTTCCAGCCGCTTGGGTGTCGGCTGTTCAGTTTTTTCGGAAGCAGGTCTGTCTTCCATAAGCGGCAGCCAATGAGGTTCTGTTAGACTTTTATCTTCTTACAAGGGCAGGAGTTTGCCCATCCAATCAGTCAATTCACCAATAAACGAATGAATAAACGGAAACATCATTCCTGCTATCAGCAGTCCCAGCCCGGTCCGCAGCGGCATGCTGATAAATAGGATATCCATCTCAGGAATCATCCGGGCAAAGACAGCCAATACTCCCAGCAGCAGCATAAACGCCGCCAGCATCGGTGCCGCCAGACGCAAGCCTGCTAGCAGCATTGTGGAGCCGGCTTGGACAATGCCTTCAGTCAGGAGCGCATAAGAGGGAATCTGTCCTACTGGAAAATGCTCGTAGCTTCTGGAAATAACCAGCAGCAGCAGATGATGACCGTTGGCTGCCAGAAATAAAAGAATAAAGATCATTTCCATCAAAATGCTCAGGGGTTCTGCTGTTTCTCCAGATAGGGGATCAAGCATTTCAGCCATAGCCAACCCCATTTCCCGTTCGATCATTTGCCCGCCCATCTTCACCGCAGAAAACAGCAGCACAGCAATCAGTCCCAGTCCCAGTCCGTACAGCGCTTCATTGATAATAAGAACAGTCATCCCCAGAAAAGAAAGTCCTGCTGTCGGAATGACAGAGGGAATGGCTATCGACAAAGACACAGATACCAGAATTGCAGCGGCTGCCCGAATCCTTACGGGGACTGTTTGGCTGCCGAAAATCGGTACGATGGACAGAAAAACCGATGTGCGTATCAAAACGGCACCGAATCCGAGCAGTTTAAGCAAAATAAAGTCCATCCTCTCAGCGTCCGATCTGCTGGATGTAGCCGAAGATATCGCTGGTAAAGCGAATCATCCGCTCCAAAGCCCAATGACCGCTCAGAAGAATCACGATTCCCACGGCAATGAGTTTTGGAACAACCGTTAAGGACATGTCCCGTATCGATGTCACGGCCTGAAACAGGGTAATCACCACACCGACAGCGATGCATGTGATCAGCACAGGTGCGGATACGAACAGCGCTGTTTCCAGCGTTTGTTTTCCCAGAAAAATAACCGCGTTTTCATCCATAAACGGCCGATGCTCTTTCTTAATGAAATCCAAGTCCCAAACTTTTGGCCAGCAGTCCCCAGCCATCTACCAAGATGAATAAAATCAGCTTAAACGGCAGCGAAATCATGACTGGCGGCAGCATCATCATCCCCGCGCTGAGCAGCACGCTGGAAATCACCAAATCCACAACCAGAAACGGGATGAACAGCAAACAGCCGATTTCAAATCCTGTCCGAAACTCGCTGATGATAAATGCCGGAATAACAATATGCAGCTCGAGCATAGCGGGGCTGGCAGGGGCTTCGATGCCGGCCATCTGTACGAAAAGTGCTAAATCCGCCTGACGGCACTGCCGCAGCATAAAGGCTTTCATTGCCTCTTTGGCTTGCTCGCTTGCTGCTGCAAAGTCAATCTGGTCTTTCAAATACGGCTGGATGCTCGTTTCGTTAATGATGGAGAAGGTTGGTGCCATTGTGAACAGCGTTAAAAAAAGTGCCAATCCCATGATGGCAATGTTTGGGGGAATAGTCTGAGTCCCCAAGGCCCTTCGGACGAAAGACAATACAATGACAATTCGGGTAAATGATGTCGTCATCGCCATCAAACTGGGAAGGACTGCCAGACCGGTAAAGATAATCACCAGTTTGACCGGTGTTGACCATTCCTTACTTTCCGCACCGGCGGATGTTGCCTTATCGACGGCATTCAGCAGGTCGCCTATCGGTGGAACTGCTGCCGGCCGGCGTCCATCGTTAGAAGTCGGATTCTCCTGCGCCCAGCATACGGCAGGGGTGTTAATCGCCAACACAATGAGCAATAAGAATCCAATTTGTTTATAATACATTGGGTGTATCCATTAGTTTTGTTTGGACAGCCGGCGAGACATTTGACGGGACCTTGTCGAAGCTGTCCGACAGCCGGCAGATTTGATCATTGGTACAGCCGATCAGGATTTGACGGCCATTGATTTCCAGCAGATGCAGCGTCCGGCGGGAACCCAGATAAACAGTCTCGACAACCTTTATTTGTTTGCCATGAACAGGAGTCAGCCGCGGCATTACTTTTTTGGATGCCATGAGTGCCGCTATGCCCAATACAACCACAACCAATGTTCCTATCAGCATCCGGTGCAGGGCGCTGCTGAGATTTTCATCCGGATTGCCCGATTTTTGTGCTTGTTGGGTCCATAATTCAATATTAGAAGAATTCTGTTTTTCGACAGCCGATACCGTGTTATTACTCATCACAACTGTACAGAAAAGACACAACATTATCTTTAAAATGACGCTGCTTTCGTATCTTAACAAGATAACACCCCTGTTTTACGAGTAATGGTCAACATTTTCTGCACAGTTGATAGTGTGCAAATAATATGCCAGAAAATTTCCGAAGCAGCTGTCGAAAGAATAATATGGTTTTTAATCTATATCTTTCTGTTCAGAGGTGTCCAATTTTGGAAGTGCACGCATCCGGTTTTGCTGTCATTGGATTTTGTCAACCCGGCGAACGGCCAAGAGAATATGTGTCTGCTCGGAATCGCATTTTTCCTGAGAAAGCCAATGTCCCCCTGCACCGGCTCCCCACGCATATACCGGACATTGAATACCCGATTCTCGCAGAAAGTCCGCCACATTCTGCGCTCGGAGAGACGAAATAATCCATTGGTTTTTTTCCGTTGATTCGTCACCAGCCAGCCCAAGGACGTATATTTCAATTGTTTCGGCGGCTTTCTGCTGAAGATGCATTGCAAATTGGGAAAGATATTTCTGATCGGCGTCTTTTAGTGCCGCTTGTCCGCGGGGAAAAACAATACTTGTAACGGTATAATCAGACGGCCGGATTTCGATTTCGGTGCGTACAGCATGCATGGATTTAATGACCTTTTGAAACAGCCGGCGAAGATCCTCCTCTTTGGAATCAATTATTCGCTGCGGCGGTTTTTCATCCGGAGCAGGAGTCTGATATTTGATCTTTAATTCTCCCAGCTCCGGCACCAGCTGCTTGCCGGTCAGCATTCCGAGACCATAACAATCGATATGGGCGATAAATGCGTTTCGGCTTCGGTTAAAAAGTTCCGGATCCCGTACCTGTGCCAAACTCAAAAGCATTACAAAAAATGTCAGCAGCAGCGTGACCATATCCGAAAAAGTAACAATATAAGCCGGCACATTGGGGCTTCCGGATTCCTGCTTTTTGCGGGATTTCAGCATCTCAGCGTCCTCCCGGAAGCATCACAATCTCCAGCATCCGCTCCGAAACGGGGGAGGGTGTTTCTGGGTCAGACGGCACGGCATAATCCATTGTGCCGGCCGCAGAGAGACAGAACCGTCGGGGATCAAGCCCGTGTTCTTTTGTCAAATAGTCTATCACCGTCCCGGCACGCTGAATCCCGTAATTGGGTGTCAACTCGTCAGAAGAGGATCCGCTTTCGCTGACCATAATCAGGTGATTGGGGAACTCTTTGAGAAACAATGCAAGATTATAAAGAGCCTGTTTGCCTTGAACTGACAGTACCATCCCCTTGCCCCAGAATGCTTCGCTGGAGGGCATTACAAATTTTTTATATTTTAAATAATCGGCCGGAGACGTTGTATTTCGAGAGCGATTTTTTTCCTTTTCTTCCAAGGTCTTCTTTTCGCTGCCCCAGTCCAATTCATAATTCGGGACCTGCTCTCGGATAAAAACGACAGAATCTTTCTCCGTCTGGCTCTGCTGACCGAATGAAAACTGCTGGGCCATCGAAGATGTCATTTTCAGATAATCATCTTGGTTGTCAAAAGATGAAAAGCTCAGCAGAAGCACAAAAAACGTCAGCAGCAGCGTCATGCAGTCGCTGAATGTAACCATCCATTCCGGTGCACCGGCTTCCGGTGCCGCATCGGCATTTTGTTTGTCCCGAGCCATTAAATGACGGCCTTGATATCCTTACGGCTGCTGTGCGACATAAACGCCTGCATGCGTTCTCTGACCAAGGTCGGATTTTCTCCCTGCGCAATGGCACACAGCCCTTCGGTAATCATTTCTTTCAAAAGGGTTTCCGTTTTCGAGTAGATTCCCAGTTTGCCTGCAAGCGGTATAAAAATCAGATTCGAGGCAAATGCCCCGTAAAAGGTGGTTACCAGTGCCGTTGCCATCCCGACACCCAAGCCGCTCGGATCGGACAAGTTGGACAGCATTTGAATCAGGCCAATCAGGGTTCCAATCATTCCAAACGCCGGTGCCGAAGCTCCCATAAATTCAAGAATTTTTTTGCCGACAGAGTGACGTTCTTGGAGGTATTCAATCTCCAATGTCAGATAGTCCCGTATCGTTTCTTCGTTCTGGCCATCCACGAGCATCTGCAGACCCTTGGCGAAGAAATGATCATCTAGTTTGTGAATTTCCGGCTCCAGCGCCAGCGCCCCATCCCTGCGGTTGATGGCGGCGTAATTGACCATTTTCTGAATGATGTCGGCTTGTGCCGGCAGCTTGGAAACAATCGTTTTTTTGATAATCGAAAAAATACTCAAAAATTGAGACAGTGAAAAATGAATCAGCGTAGCACAAAGCATTCCTCCAATGGTAATAATCAGCGACGGTACATTAAAAAACATTTTTGCCCCGGCGCCGACTGCTATCGCGCCGAGGATGAATACAAGCCCCAGCAGAACTCCGATAATCGTTGCGATGTCCATTTGCCTACTCCGCTGACAGCCGTTTTAAACGCTGGCAAATATAAACCGACACGGCGGGTTCTGCTTCGGCAATCGCTGCCAACGTCTTGGCTTTCGTGCGTTCCGCCATATAATAAAGAATCTTAACAGCATCATCGGCACCGGCCGCTGCACTGGGATTTTTCACCATTGCCATTAAAATGCGGGCTGCGCTTTCAGCGTCCATTTTGTCATAAGCGGCCGCAATCGAAGTAAGATTTTCCTTCTCATTCTGCTCGATTACAAGCCGGCTTTGCATCAGGCGGTCCTGCTGCTCCTTCAGGGCAGCGGCAGCAGCGGCCAGTTCAACACGCAGCTGCTCCATTTCTTCAATGTCTTTCTTGAGGGATTCCTGTGCGGCCTGCAGACGCTTCTCCTGAGTCTCCAGATTGCGGAGTTTGGAATTGTATTCGCGTATTTTTTCCCGTATTTCATAGGTAAGCGTCTGAAGCTGCTGGTCTGTCATCTTTATTCGGGACGGATCGCCCGCCAGCGCCTCTTGAATAATCCCGACGGCAGCCTCAGACGACATCGTACTGGTCTTTTCTTGTTCGCCTGTACCGGCGGTTTGGGCGCCGGCAGCTGGTAGATGCGCTGCAGGTTTGGTTATCCAGCCGACGGCAAACATACTCCCGAAGCCGACCAATCCAATGCCTGCTGTGAATGCAGCTAATTTCAGTTTCATTCTGTCACCTCTTCAATGATTTGTATGCCATGTTTTACTCTGGGGCAGCTTGCTGCAACTGCATCAGACGCGCAAAACGAAAAGCGGTTTCTTCGTCCTGCTGTTTTTGTTCCGATATTTCCTGCTTTTGTGCAAATTCCTCTTCGGCCCGGGTCCTCAGCCGCTGGAGGGCATCCGTAAACTGTTCCACACGGGCCAGTTCAGCCTCTTTTTTTTTCTGCTGCTCTGACAGCTGTTTAATTTCGCCTTCCAGCCGGCGGATAGCCGAGTCATTGGCTTCTGAATATCTCAGGAAAAACGCCTGCTGTTCAAGCCGCCTGCGGGGCGGATCGGACTGCAATTTCTCAATCAAATTCTCCAGCATCTTTTTCTGCAGCATCAGTTCACAGCGCTTGCGGCCCAACAAGACGGTCAAGGCAGACAGTTCCGCCCGCAGGAGCTGCATCTGCTTCTGCCGGATATCCAATACACGCTGCAGCCGCCATCTGAATGTTGACATTATTTAACAGCCGTTGAAACACTCTGTCTGTTTTTATCGCTGTCGCTGCTCAGTAATTCATACCATCTGTCGGTAATTTCCGTCATCTGTCGAATGGTTTGCTCAAAGGAAGTCCGGTCGCCGACCCGCTGCACCAGAAAATCCCGAACTCGGTCAATCAGGGCAACCGCTCCGTCAATCCGCCGGTTGCTGCCTGCGGCGAAAATACCGATGTTAATTAAATCTTCCGCATCCAGATATGTCGCATAAAGTTCCTTTAATCTCCGGGCAGCCAGCTTGTGCTGTTCAGAGGCCACCATCGGCATCAGACGGCTGACGCTTGCCAGAATATCAACCGCAGGATAATGGCCCCGGTCCGCCAGCTTGCGCGACAAGACAATATGACCATCCAGAAGACTCCGTGCACTGTCTGCAACCGGATCGTTCATGTCGTCATTTTCCGCCAGTACCGTCAAAATCCCCGTGATGCTTCCGCGGTCCGAACAGCCCAGCCGCTCCACCAATCGCGGCATCAGAGAAAAAACACTCGGGCAATACCCTTTGGCTGCCGGCGGTTCGCCGGCGGCAAGACCAATCTGCCGCTGGGCCTGTGCAAATCGGGTAAATGAATCCATCATAAATAAAACATGCAGTCCTTTGTCCCGAAAGTATTCTGCTATTGCCACAGCAGTGAATGCTGCTTTGACACGCTGAATCGGGGGCGAATCGGATGCTGATACAACAACGACGCTGCGGGATAAGCCCTTCGCCCCGAGATTTGTTTCGAGAAATTCTCTGACCTCGCGTCCCCGCTCACCGATGAGAGCCACGACATTGACATCGGCGTCGCTGGAGTTGGCAATTTCTCCCAAAAGAACACTTTTGCCGACACCGCTTCCGGCAAAAATTCCCACACGCTGGCCCCGCCCGCAGGTCAGCAGACCGTCGATCGATCGGATTCCCAAAGCCAGAGGATGGGTAATTTTTTCTCGCTGAAGTGCCGGCGGGCTTTCCGAATCAAGAGCTTTTTGCTCGCTGCCGACCAGCGGCCCGCGTCCGTCTATCGGTTCGCCCAGACCGTTGAGAACCCTGCCCAAAATATCTTCGCTTACATTTATATAGCGCGGCGTACAGCGGGCTGTAACGCGGTCCCCGGGCGAGATGCCTTCGATATGTTCAAGCGGCAGCAAAATCAGCCGCTCTTGCTGAAAGCCCACAACCTCCGCCGGAATGCGCTTGCCGCTGCGAAGATGAATATAGCAAAGCTCCCCCAGACCGACCTTCGGGCCGCTGGATTCAATCGTCAATCCTGCCACCCGCACGACAATTCCATGACAGCTGCCCAGATTGATGTTCTGCAGCACCGATAGCATTTTATTGATATCAAGGCGCGGCCTGTCTGTCCTGAATCTTGTATTCGATCTTGGCTGAGGCGGCGGATTGTCTATAGTCTTGTCGAGCATCGCTTAATGTGTTTTTGCAAGTGCTTTTCCAACTTGTTCCAGCTGTTCATTGATCAGATAGCTGACGATCCCGCGGGGACTTTCTACCACACATTCGGCACGGCCGAGGGAGGCATCTGCCGTCAGTTGAATACCTTCCGCCGCAGACGGATGTTCCTGCTGAAGGGATTGGAGATCCGACAGGTCCTGCGGATTCAGCCGCACTGTGATGCTGCCGCACTTGGGTACAGCATGGAGTGCCTCTCGGACCCGCGCCTCAATGTCATAATCTCCTTGACTGATTTTACACATCAGAATCTTGCGGGCGATTTCAACAGACAGCCGGGCGATAGCTTCCTGATGACCGGCCAGAAGCTCGTCGCAAAACCGGTGCATCTGCTCGGCAGCTTCCTGAAATATCAGGCAGGCATTCTGATAAAGCTGCTTCTGTCTGTCCAGTGATTTCCGGCAGGCATCACAGGCCGGCCCGCTCGGGCCGCCGGCGGATATTTCCGTGCTTGCAGCACCTTGGCTGTCCGCCAGCTTCACAGCGGCAATTGGTTTGTCAACAGAAATCACCAGTGCAGAAAACATGGCTCTATTCTTCGTTAAAATTCAATTCGCCTTTTTCATTCATCTGCCGCAGCAGGGCTGTAATATCCTCCCGCGCCTGCTGGATATCTGCTTTTCGGGGAGACGCCAAAAGAGCGGTTTCCTCATCCAGCATCGCCGCTGCACGCTCGGACATATTGGCTTTGATTTTCCGGGCGACGCCCTCATCGGCGCTGACCAGCGCAAGAGCCAGCTTTTTCAAATCGGCCTGCCGCAGCGCCTCCTGCAGCGATCGGTCCGCAATATCGGGAATATCCTCCCACAGCAGCATCTGTTCTGAAATCAGCCGACCTGCTTCCGCATCTTTCTGTGCAATGCTGCTGATCAGACCGTCTCGAATTTCTTTGCTGAGATTGCGGAGCATCAAAGCGACTTTACGGGGCGCCTTTTCCAAGCCGGCGGTATCACCCTGTGCGGATTCAAGCCGGCGGCATACCATTTGAGCAATCCGCATCTTTGTGTCTGCCAGAACAGGTTCCGCCGCAGCCATTCGCGTCACCACCTTCAGCCGAAGCGGCTCATCCAGCAAGGCCAGCACCTCGGAGCTTTTACGGGCAGGCAATTCTGCCAGAACGACCGAAACGGTTTGAGGATGTTCGCCGGCAAGAATGGATGCCAGCGTTTTGGAATCGGCATGGCGAATGGCAATAAAGGGATCGCGTTTTTGAAGCAAATCCCGTATCTGGGCCTGTATGCGTTCTGCTTTTTCCGGCCCTACAGTCATCTTCAGCATCGTTGCCAGAAAATTCTGAACATCCAGTCCGCGGCTGTTTTCCAGCGATAGATAAAATTGACGGGCAACCTCCGTGGTTTGACTGATGCTGCTGAATCCGGATGCATCCAAATAGGCCACCTCCACGGCCAGCTCCTGCACTGTCTGCGGGTCAACACCCTTGAGCAGTTCAGCCGCCGTAGCGGCATCCAGCCCCATCAGCAGCAGTGCCGCTTTTTGTTTTCCGCTCAAGACCACCGGCTAGCGCCCCTTTTCTTGAAGCCAGCTTGAAAAAAGCTGCTTGACCTGTTCAGGATTGTTCCGCAGACTGACGGCAATCTGTCTGCGAAGCATCATCGATTCGGACATATCCGGCGAAGCTGCCGGCAGGCCGGCGAAAGAACCGCTGGAAGCGGCCCCCAGCGGACTGCTTGGCTGGGCAAAGGCCTTTTTGCCGGCTCCGCCGAAAATCTTCAGAGCTATCAGCGCGCAAATGGCCATAATCCCCAGAGAGCTTTGCCGGGCAATTTGGATGTAATCCAGCCGTCTTGTTTCTTCCTCCGCCGGTACATCGGCCGGACGATTGAACTTGACATTAACCACCTTCAGCCCATCTGCCGCCAGCTTGGGTCCGACAGCTTTACGAATGATATCCTCTATTTCCGAGACGGGCATAATGGGCTCTTCTGAAGCAGCCGGTGCCGCTTCGTCGCCGCCGGCTGCCTTGCTCTCTTGCGTCAAATCAACGAAGGCTGCAACTGTCAGCGATTTAATTTCTCCGGCCAGAGCAACAGTCTGCTGCACCGTCTTGGGAACAGCGTATTCCGTAATAATAGTCTCGTTTTTCTTGGTATTGCCAGCCGGCGATTCGCCTTCCCCGGCCGCCTTGGCACCTTCTATTTGGGATTCGTTGGTAATCTCTTCTTTGGTGGCGACCCGCTTGCCTTCGTCGTAGGTTTCTTTGGCAGTGTTGATGCTGGTCATATCCACCTCGGCACTGACTTTTACCGATGCCCGGCCGGGCCCGAGAACCGCCGTCAGCATATCCTGCACCTTTGTCTCCAGATTGTGTTCGATGCGTTCCCGATAGTCTGCTGCTGTTCCTGCACCGCCCGGCAGCGCATCGTCAGTTTGACGGGACAGCAGGCGTCCTTGACTGTCAACTATCGTAACGTTTTCCGCTTTCAGCCCTTCCACACTGCCGGTTACAATATGACAGATAGCCGCGACATTTTGAGCACTCAGCATGCAGCCGGGACGAAGCCGCAGAATGACGGATGCACTGGTCTGTGTTTTCGATAAGCTGAAGTAGTTGTTTTCAGGACAGACAATATGCACCCGCGCATGCGTAACGCCGTCAATCATCTGAATGCTCTTGGCCAATTCCTCCTGAAGAGCACGCTTGAGATTGACGTTTTGAACAAACGGGCTGACGCCGACCTTTTCATCATCAAAAAGACTGTATCCTTTCTGGCCGGTGCCCGGCAGACCTTCTTTGGCCATATCCAGCCGCAGCTGGCTGACATGCTGCTGAGGAACGTAAATGGTAGTGCCGGCGCTGCTGAGTTTATAGACAATGCCTTTCTCGCTGATTTTATCGGTGATTTTTGCGGCTTCTTCAGGATCAAGACCGGAATACAAGACTCTCATCTCGGGCATCCGTGCCCAATAAGCAAATAATCCGCTGACCAGCAGCACTGCTAAAACCATTGACACCAGCAGCGCCCGCTGAACAATGCCGATTGCCTGCCACAAAGCCACTGTTTTCTGGAAAAAACTCATGACAGTCCTTCACCGCTGAATGGACGTCCCTGCCCGGAGCAGCCGGCCGTCGTTTACAGCGGCATATTCATCGTTTCCTTATATGCCTCTACAAGCTTGTTGCGAACTCCCACCAGCAGCTTAAAACTCATATCTGCACGGGCCACATCAGAAACCACAGCCGTAATGTCTTCATTTCGGCCGGCAAGCAAATCACGGATGGACACATCGGATGCCCGTACAAGATCATCAACTTTGTTGAGTTCGGCCTGCGCCGCTTTTACGGCATCCTGAAAGACCGACCCGGAATCTGCAGGTTTCGTGCCTGCTGGGCGGATATTTCCAGCTGCCGAATTGGGAAAGGAAGACGGAATAGAGGGATTAAACTGGATCATTCGACAAACAATCCTATCTAAGCAGTTCGATTGTTGTTTCTACCATTTGCTGGTACCGTTTCAATACAGCCGCGTTGGCCTGATAGGTGCGGACGGCGGTGTTCAGATTCATCATCTCTGTCGGCACATCCACGTTCGGCATGGCTACATAGCCCTGCTCGTCCGCATCGGGATGCCCCGGCCGCAGGATCCGCGGAAAATCGCTCATATCCTCAGCTATTTTTTCAATCTTGACTCCGGCGATGCCCTTGCCGTCGGTTTTCAGTATTGCTTCTACCCGGCGGTAGGGCTGTCCCTGTCCATTATCGGTCGACTGGGCATTGGCCACATTGGATGAAATCAGCTCCATATGTCGGCCTTGCGCCCGCAAACCGGATACCGCTATGTCGATTGTCCCCAAACCATTTACATTCATCTGTATGCCTCTTTGTCTGCTGATTCAGGAAACGGCAGCCAGCCGTTCTGATTATTTAATGTTCATTGCCAAATCAAGCTGGGCGTACTTTTTCTGGAGGAGCCGAATATAGGTTTTATGGCGAAGCGTGTTTTTGACCATCTGGCCGACTTCTCCTTCCAAACTGACATCGTTGCCGTTTGACTGGACCGGCGTTGTTTCCGGCTGGTAGATCTGCGGTTCAACCGCACTGGCATCAGCGGCATCCGATGCAGATAAAGCTTTGGCAAGAAGCTCCTCGAACTTTACATCGATCCGCCGGTACCCCGGCGTTTCGAGGTTGGCCACATTGCCGGCTATGGCCTTCTGCCGCAAGGTCTCTGCCCGCAGGCCGGCGTTGAGCAATTCTGTAATGGTGTCTATTTTCGTCATATTAAAAAGATTCTTGTTTCGAAACCATTCGTATCCGCAACAAGCATCTGCAAGAATTGTGCCAAAAAGGCCGCTCGTATTTTTTCTTGCTTCTGTTAGATGTATTTTTGCAGCAAATAAGATCGGGTGTATGGAACTTATAAAGCGGCTTCCTTCGGCTGTGTCCGGTTTTTAGACACCTCCCTGTTCTTGACCGAAGTTCAGTTTAGACAATACCAGCATCAATTTCTTCTGGGACAGAATTTATTATCTTGCTGCAACGGAATTTTCTGCCGGCAATAAAGTCCTTATTTGCGGTTTTCCTCATTTTTTGTGGGGCTATAGGGTTTTATCTTGCTTTCTAAATGGTTTCTATATTTATCTGCATTAAGGACTTATGTGTTCTTGGCTGGTTTCGTATAAGACTGGCACGCCAATTGCACCTTTTTTACTGTTATGAATACCGCCAATACCGCCATGATGACAGTATGTAATATTTTAAACCAGCAACTCGGTGCTTCGTCGGTTGATAAGACCAAAACACCGAATATGGGTGATGCTCCATATATGCCCGATGCCCACAGTCAAAACTTAGATAGGTCCTATAATAATGAATCGGGCGGAAGGATTGCGATTCCAAACCAAGATAATAAGTCTGCTTTCAATCACAAGCTTGCTGAAAAGATAAATGCGCAAACAGGCGGTTGTGTTTCTCTTGGCTGTAAGCAGGTTTCAGAAAAAAAAGAGGAGAAAACAGCGTCTTTGGCGGATATTCCCATCCCAATTGCTGCACCGAATGCTGTTCCGGCGTCTTTGGATGTTGCTGCAGTCCAGCCGGTCGAGCAAACAGACGAATTAAGCACTCTGAACAATTATAGCAAATCAGGAAAACAAATCGCCGCCGAAGCCTTAACACGGCAAATCCCTGACAGCAGCCCGGCTGTTAAGACCGTTATCAGCAATTCATCTAAGCCAGTAAAAGATTGGATGCCTGTTGTTTCGGATTCTGTCCCAACAACAGATGGCAGCAGAAGCGATAACCTGCAAAAACCGCTGTTTACAGGGTACGAATCCAGACTAACAGCTGGCAATGACAGGATGCCGGCGATGCATTCGGATTCCCAATCAGCAAGACTTCTTGACAGTCCGGCTGATCAAGAATCGACCGACCAGATGAAATCCGCCGGTTTATCGGATGATATAACTCAGCTGCACCGGATAAGATTTAAACACAATGCGACACCGGACAAGATTGCCCCAGAAAAGATGGTGCAGGATTCTGTACATACAGAACAGCAAAAACAAGGCACCCCAAGCAAAGCAGTTAATGCTGAATCTGATGCTCATCCCTCAGTTTTAATTGAGAGTAGCAAAAGTGAGGATGAAAATAACCTCATTTTGGCTAAAACCGCCGTACAGAAATTGAATATTGCAGCCGAGCAGATAAAGCCCTTATATGCTGAAAAATCGCAAACGGCCAAAGACGAATTTCGTCTCAAGCCAGCGTCCGATAACCATAATCTGATTCAGGGTTCTGACCTTGTCGCTGGTAAAAATCCTGTCCAAACAGAAGACGGCCTTCCAAGACCGGTGCAATCGATTCACTCTTTCCTTGGTCTTGGCCGGCAGATTCAGGAATCGGTTGCGGTTTTTTATCGACACGGGATGCGTCAAATTGTCATCCGGCTTGATCCGCCTGAATTGGGTCGGGTGACGATTAAATTTATTGAACACCATAACGATATTACAGGCATTCTCCATGTGGAGAAATCCCAGACAAAACAGGAAATACAGCAGATACTGCCCGAACTTCTCTTGAATCTTCAAAGTTCCGATGTGTCTATTAAAAAACTGGAGGTTGCTTTAAGCAGCCAGCAGAATAATGTCGCCCAAGAACATTCTGCCCGCGATAATGGAAGCACAGGGCAGGAATATCAGCACAATACAGTAGGCCCCTCTTCTGAAGAGTGGTCATCCCAGAACGATGCTGGGCCGGAACATGGAGACGGCCTTTCCCAGATGCGGCTGGAAGTCTCGGACAAAACCATCAATCTGCTGGCATAGCGGGTTGGAGTCAATCGGGTGTTTTGCTGACATTCATTTCAGTATTTTCACTGAAAATTTGTTCCTTAACCCCCTGTCTTCCTCTTCATTGGAGCCCTTTATCAGTACAACAAAGCCGATTATTACAGGGCGTGCCTTCAGCATTTTCTGCCTTGCCGATTTTTAGGGAAAAATACCCTTAAGTTTTTTGCGGTCCCATCGAGAATAAGTGCAGGTGAGAATTTTGTACTTGTTCGTGTGTTTGATAATCGCTATCAAGCAGGGACAGAAACGAGTCATTTTTTTAAGGAGTTACAAACATGTTAGCAATTAAAAACAACATTATGGCAGGCAATGCAGCACGGCATTTGGGCAAGGCCTACGACAGTCTGGCCAAGAGCGTCGAACGGCTTTCTTCCGGCCTTCGCATCAACAGCTCCCGAGATGATGCGGCTGGTCTGGCCGTGCGCGAACTGATGCGCGCTGATATCGCTGTACTCCAGCAGGGTGCACGGAATGCCCAAGACGGTATCAGCATGCTTCAGACGATGGAAGGGGCTATGGCCGTCATCGATGACAACCTGGTTCGCATGAAAGAACTGGCCGAACAGGCCGCCACCGGCTCTTATTCAGATGCCCAGCGTGCCATTATGAATGCGGAATTTGCCGAAATGGCCGACGAAATCGACCGTATCGCCGAAGCCACCAAATTTAATGACATTGCCATGCTGAACTCCTCAACCGGTTCGGTTTCTATCCATGTGGGAACCAGCACCACCATTGATATCAATAAGGTCAATATGACCAAGAGCGGCTTGGGCATCAATACCGGCGTAGAAGTTGACGAAGTCATCTTTAAGGGCACCGAATCCGCAACAACCGATGATTTCCTGACGGTTGCAGATAATGCGGTTAATCTGGTTATCCAGTTCAGCAATTCCGCAGATGGAACTTCGGAAGATGCCATTACTATTGATTTAGCCACAGGCTCCTATTCAATGGCAGCAGTTGTATCTGCCATTAATGCCCAGACGCAGGCTCTTGGCTATGCCCCGGACGGCACCGACAAGAGCTATAATATGGCTTCTATCGTCACCAACGATGACGGAACCTATTCGCTCAAACTGTCCTCTCGAGATGAAGCCGATGCAGTTTCGATTCAAGTAGTGTCAGCCACAACCGATCAGCATGGAACGGTCTCCGGACTGGGCGGCACTGCGACCACCAGCACCAACGCCGGAGCTGATCTGAATACAGATAACTACGATGAAGCACAAGTTGCCGGCGGCGTCAACATTGCAACAGCCGCTGCGGCTGCTGAGGCCTTGGCAACAATTACCGCTGCTATCAATACCAAAGACCAGGCCCGTGCTTCTTTCGGCTATAAGATGAACCGTCTGGAAAGCACGATTGAAATTCTGGATATTCAGGCCGAAAACCTCAGCACGGCAGAATCACGCATTTCCGATGTCGATGTTGCCACCGAAATGGCTGCCCTGACACGGACACAGGTATTAAGCCAGGCCGGCATCAGCATGCTTGCTCAAGCAAACCAGATGCCGCAAATGGCTCTCCAGCTGCTTCGCTGATAGCCGTTAAAAAAGCCGGGGAGATGAAGCCGACAAGGGCTGTCTCCCCGGCTCTTTGAAAATCAGGAGAGGATGCTCTATTGACTCTGAAGGATTGAGGAATAATGAAGGGACTTGAAACATATCAGGAAATTGCAGTTACGACACAAAGCGGAGGACGTCTGGTGGTGATGCTCTATGACGGCGCCATCAAATTTCTCAAACGGGCCGTCAATGAACTCAACGCCGGCAATATGGCCGAAAAAGGTCTTTATATCAATAAAGCACTGGATATCATCAACGAACTGAATAACGTTTTAGATATGGATGCCGGCGGTGAAATTGCTGCCAATCTCCGCACACTTTATTTGTTTATGGCACGCCATCTCAATTCGGCAAATATCAAAAAAGACCCCCAGATGATTGGAGATGTAATTTCCCTGCTGGAGGAGCTGAATCAGGGCTGGAAAGCGATTACCCGCAATTCGACTCTTGAAAGCGAAATATCCCGCAGGTCCGCAGAATAGCCGACACAGACCTTATCCCTCTCGTTTGCGCGGGGATTGTTTGGAAAGTACCGACTGCAGAGAGGGGACAGGGCATATCCAGTGGCAGAACGCCGGCATCTGAATGTCTTGTAACCCGATGCCGGCGGTTTCGTCTGCAGTAAAGTAAAACACACCCATAATCGGCTGGTCGGTTTCAATTCGGTCCAGTGTATGAGCTTGCGGCATATAAAACAGTATGGTATCAAAATGACCAAGCAGGTCTGTTTTGCCCAGAAAGGCATTCAGTTTGGGAGGCGGAACACAGCAGACCCACAGATTGTCCAGCCCGCTGGGTACAATTTTTCTCTGAATCAGTTCCGGCTCCATATCAAAGACACGAGCCGCCGCATTTCGCTGGTTATCCGTATCGGCAAGCAGAATCCGCCGCTTTTGCTGTGCCAAGCCGATAGCAGCATTCACTGCCACTGTAATCGGCAGTGTGCCGGGGCTTTGTGAGACCAGCCCAATCAGACGCGGCTGGGTGTTTCCTTTGCCGATAAGTTTCACAAGCTGTTGATAATATGCTTTGGGATCCCGACAGGGGGTAGCCGGCCAGACAGGGTTTGAACCGATAACGGCGGGTTCTTGCGGTTCGAATTCGACGATATGCTCTTCGATTGGCTGCTTAACGGGCGGCGGCTGTATTGCGGAGGGCCGCATATCGCTTTCGGACCCGGGGCCGACAAGATTGGTCTGGATTGCAGAAATTGTCGCTTCGGCCCCATTAAGCCGCATCATCAGGCTGTTTTTGCCCGCAAGAAAACCGCAGGCGGCGGCCATTGTCAGCAACGGCAGTATAGAAAAACCGGACAATGCTGCTGCATCCGGAACAAAGCCCATTACGGCAGCCGGATAGTGTCGAGCAGAATAAACCGGAACCAGCAGACAGGCCAGCAGAATGAAAATGCCGACCGCCCCCGCTGTCCTCATCAGAACCGCAGATGAATGCATGCCGGCAAAAAAACGGCTTTCCAGTAAAACACGTCCGGCCAGAACCAATGCCTGCTTTTCATCGACAGCACCAAGCCGCAAATCCGTTTCGATCCCCATTTGCTTAAGCGGCAAAACCCGGCGGAAATAGGTGGTTGAAGAAAGGACAATTTTCTGGCTGAAAACAAAAATAGCAAAGACAGCAGCCATAGATAGAAACAAACAGACCATCAATATCGCCAGCGGCTGACTGAAAGATAATGCCGCCTCTGCCCAGCTGAACAATACACCTGCCTGCCGATCCTCAATGATGCATCTTGCAGTTGACGATTGCACCGCCACAAGCAGCAGGATGACGCCCCGCACGAGGGCGGTAAATCCAATAAGTTCAAAAGAGTGTTTTGCCGCAGCACAGATAACTGCAATTGCTCCGGCCAAGCAAAATAAGCAGATCCACAGGATGTCCAGAAGTTTATTGGGCAGAGGTATTAGGAAAAAAGCTGTTAGGACCAATGCTGCGACCGCAAACATTGATTTTATTTCTGTTCTGCCGTTAGGCAAAAAAGATGTACAGTCCTTGTGTATATCCATTGTCTGCTTCCATTTATAATGTGCGGTCTAAGTATAACGCATTATTTTGAAAAATTCCTACTGCAAATGTTTGTTTGGGTATTTCTTTAGATTTCAGATTACACAAGACATACCATACCCAATAATATTTATATTCAGGTAACCCCCAACCGCTGGTAGAAAATAGCATTTTCTTTGTTTGCCTGAACGGATGATTATATACAACTGCCCAAAAAATGCGTTTGAAATAAGAAAAAATGTTAAATAAAGAAATTAACATGTTAAAATAAATCCATCAAAAAATAATATTTAAATATATTTTATAAATACTGAAATATAAATAAGATAAAAAGTGTTAAAAATTAAAAATTAACGTTAAATATATTTTTTTATTTGATTTTTATTGCCGATAAAGGTATTATCTTGCTTATGTCGATTGTTGAAGTGGCAAAACTTGCTGGAGTTTCCCACACGACTGTTTCACGCGTTCTCAACAAAAGCGGGAAGGTGAACACGGCAACCGCAGACAAGGTTCGGAGGGCGATGGAACAAATCGGTTATGTTCCCAAACCACCTCATTTAAGACGCGGCCCCGCTGCAGGTTCCAATCGCGGATTTACGACAAAAAACCTTGCTTTTTTAACTGTCTCTGAAACCCTTCGCATTCTTTCAACATCTCCTTTTTTAGTCAATTTGGTTCACGGCCTTCAGGAGGCCTCATCGGACAATGGCCTCAGTCTTTATCAGGGCGTACTCAGTGCGGATCGGCCGCTGCCGCCGTTTATTGCCAGAGGTGAAGTGGACGGGCTGATTATCTATCCGGGCCTTGAAAGTGTTCCAGAAGAATATGTGAAAGCGATCCAGCGGTATCCGGTGGTTTTTGTTCTGTCCGGCAGAGATAAATATTTCCTCGGCGACCGTGTGATGTGCAACCACGAGCACATTGGCAAAATTGCCGCCGAGTACCTAATTGGCAAAGGGCGTCAGCGTCCGGTTTTTTTCGACCTTAAAAAAAGTCCCAATTATCATCAGGAGTTGTTCATGGGACGATGGAACCGCTTTGAAGAAGTCTGCCGACAGGCAGGAATTCAAGCCAAGCGGGTTGAAATTCCCCTGACATCTGAAGAAACCCTGTTTGACGGAATCAAGGTACAAAAGACACTGACGACAGTGGTGGAAAACGTTTTTGTCAACTGTTCATCCGATACACGTCCGGACGGCGTGTTTGTCGTCTTCGACAGCTTGACAGCGGTTTTATATCCGGTTCTCCAATCCTGCGGCATCCGGATTGGACAGGATGCGGACATTATTTCCTGCAACAATGAAGTCTCTCTTCTGGCCGGCTTGCATCCGCGTCCGGCGACAATAGACCTGCAGCCGGAAATAATCGGCCGGCGTGCGTTTGAACAGCTGCGCTATCGGATTCAGAATCCTAAAGATCAAACACGGGTAACGCTGGAGATATTGCCGAAACTGATTGAAGGTTTCCCCCAGTGGCAAATGGAAAAACAGGAATGAGCAGTAGGCAGACAACAGCCGGAATGATTCTGCTTCTGTCTTCTTCCGGCACGGGGAGCCGGTTGAGCCGGTACGGCTGCCCCCGCAAGGACAAGGTGTCTTTCCAAAAGCTTTAGGCACAATTTGGTGCTGCATGAAGGCGCCTTTATTATTGAAAGAATAGTTGACAAACAGTGTATGCAGTTCCTGGGCCGGAGGGTTGGATTGGCGGCAATGACAATTTTCAGGCAATCTTGATGCTCAGGGGAAAAAGAGAAGAAATTATTTTTTGGAAAGGGTATGGTTATGAAGTGGAAATGTCTGTGTTGGATGGTTGCAGCGTTTGTGCCGGTTGCGGCGGCGGATATACTCTATACCGCCTATATCAATGCCGATACCGGCTACCTTTATCGCTATGACGACAATCTGAATCTGATTTGGCAGACTTCCAATCAGCGGGGTATTCACCGTTTTGCGGTCAGCCCCATTAACGGGAACATCTATGCCGGCTATGATGGAACAGACCGATGGGTCAGGCAGTTTGACCGGCAAACAGGTGCTCTGATTGGGACCACAGTGCCCACAATCTCCGGCCTCAGCAGCAACCATGTCAATGATGTTGCATTCGGCCATGATTGGAATCTGGATGGTGTGCCGGATTTATGGATTGTTACCCGTACCTCGCTGCTGGTTTTCAATGGTGCCCAGACAGTCGGAAGCGGAGCCGCGACGGAACTTGCCCGCTGGACGGTTGCCGATTCATCATCAACGGTTTATGACGGTACCGGCGGTTCGGCGATCCTTTTCGGCCCGGATATCACCGGCGACGGCGTTGCAGAACTCTATGTCGGAAAAGGCGGCAATAACAGCTATGGAAGGATCAATGTGTATAACATAGCAGCCAGCACGGTGGACAATCTGGTGAAGGCCGCAACCTATTCGGCCGGCAATACCCGGGATATTGAGAATCTGCTGTTTGGTCCGGATGTTTTCGGCAATGACGGACATTTGGATTTGGTAGGCGTCAGTGCGCGAAACTATCAGCTCCGCTGCTTCAATTTCCTCACCGGTGCGGATATGGGAGTTATTGAAGAAGGCCTCAATTCACGGTATTACCCTGTTAGTCTGGCACTGATGCCGAATGGATCGTTCCTGCTGGGTACCCGAATGAAGACCGAATTGGATCCTCTCTGGGTCAGCGGGGCAGAAACAAGCGGAGGCAACCTGGTTCGGCTGGATCGTGTGCAAGGCCCTGCTGTTGCGTACACCCCAACGCTGCTGATGCTGTCGCCGCTGGGCGGAACAAACGATTACCGGTTTGTTGATGTCCTGTATCTTGAAGAAAAGGCGGCCTATGCGCCGGTTCCTGCTCCCGGCAAACGGGTGCCGTTGGATCTGGCTCAAATAAGCTGGACGAATCCTGAACCCAATGAACCGTCCGGGGTTATTACCTGTGATGTTTGGTTTTCGGCCAATTATCCTGAATATCTGCCGTTCCCGGATCCGAATCTGCTGAAAATACCCGACCCGAACGACAGAACAGCGTGGTGGCTTGAAAACCGCAATTTTACAAATTATGCGGCCAAAGTTGTTAGCAATCAGCCGATTAATTCGCTCAATCTGGCTTCCGTCACAACACTGCCGCTGACATATGGACAAACGTATTATTGGCGTGTTGATACACGGGATTCATCGAATCCCGAAGCTGGAACAACCGTTGGCCCCGTGTGGATGTTTACGGCATACAACTCGGCACCGCAGGTTGATGCCGGCCCGACCATCTATACGTATCTGACGGACGGTACGGTTACCGTTCAGATGGCTCCTGTGGTCTCAGACGACGGCAGACCCAGCCCTCCCGGCAAATTGACGTTCTTGTGGTCGCTGCAATCGGGTACATCGGAGGCGGTTACAATCAACAGCCCCGAAGTCCAAGATACGACCATTACTGTTACAGCGGCGGGTACGTATGTGTTCCTGCTGACAGTCAGTGACAGCGAGCTGAACAATGCCGACACAGTTACCGTTGTTGTTTCTGCGGATGCCTGTGCTGCGGCCAAGAGCATTCCCGGTTACGTACGCAGAGCCGGCGACATCAACGATGACTGCCAAGTCAATATCGCCGACCTCCAGCTGCTGGCAGCTGATTGGCTGAATTCAACGGCATTGAAGTAACGGTATTCAACAGAATTAAAGAAGTACCTGAAGTAATGATGCTTTCCGGGGCGGTCGCTATGACCTCCCCGGAAAGTTCACATGCAAGCATGCAATTTTATTTGGAGGAAGCGGAAAATGAGAAAGTGGAAAGTAGTATTGATGACAATCGGCATTCTGCTGATGCTGCAGACTGTTCCGGCCGCAACCGTTGATTTTGATGGCACTGCGGGCGACGGCACCTCGTGGGAAGATCCCGGCAACTGGAGCGGCGGTCCCACAGGTGCTACGGGCTTGCCGGGCAGCGGCGATTATGTGGTCATCTCCGGCGACATCGGGGGCGAAACGATCAATATGGATGCCGGCACGTGGCAGTATTTCGTAGACAACAGCCTGCTGACCGGCGGGTCCGCCGGCGAGTACCGCACCCAGAGCATTCGTCTGGGCTGGACCCATACATCGACTCTCAATGTGGATATAGGCGATGGCAATATCTGGCGCACCACCAACTCGACCCTTCAGGGCGTCGGCTCGGCCAGCGGCTCAAATGGCACATGGAACATCTACAGCGGCGACATCTGCATCGAGTCCAGCAGTTTCCGAATCGCGGAAAAAGCCGGGTCAGCAGGACTGGTCAACATCGCCGGCAGTGCGAACACCAGACTGATTATCCATCGCGAGACCGGCGGAGTCAGTATGCAGGTTGGCACCGGCGGCGCTGGCATATTCCAGATTGACAGCGGCAAGTTTCGCACCCGCGCTGGTGTAACCGTCGGATCGAACGGCCTGTTTCGTGTTCTGGGGAGCGACGTTACAGAAGTTTCCATCGGCGATGAGAGCACGCTTGACGGCAACTGGACTCAGAATGCCGGCGGCATTCTGGAATTCGGCATTGATGCAGGCGGTGTTACACCTATCGTGATTGCCGACAAGGGCGGCTCCGGCACCTTTGCAATCTTTGACGATGGCTCGCTGCTGAATCTTCATTTCCTTGATGCTCCCATAGCCGGCACATGGACTCTTATGGAAGTCAAGAACGGTTTCATTACCGATAACGGCTTGATGCTTGCTGCCGGCGTAGATCCGGGCTGGTCTTTCAGCATCGATAACAGCGGCCCCAACGGTCTTCTGACTGCCGCTTATGTTCCGGAACCAGCGGCGGCGACATTGCTTGGTTTTGGCTCCTTGATTCTATTGAGAAAAAGAAAATAAGAGTACCCGCACGGTCCGGCCGGCATTTTAGACCGGCCGGACTGCCTGCATAATAAAAGGAGAAATCAGCTGACATGAGATGCCGAATAAGCAGACAGGGATTTACCTTAATTGAGCTGCTTGTGGTAATTGCGATCATTGGATTGCTGCTGTCGATTATTCTCCCTTCGCTTCGGAAAGTCAAAGAATCTGCCCGCCTTTTGGTCTGTGCAACCAATCTGCGGAGCATCCACGCCGCGCTGGCAATGTATGCCGAAAACAATAATGATAAAGTCAGCGATCCCCGCGGGGATACAACAGCCAGTCCCGATCCGCGTCCCAATCCGGCGGTTTACTGGAAAGGATATGCTTATGATCGATGGTGCCGCAAGTGGTATCTGCGGTTTTATGACTACCTCGAAACGCCGGAAGTCTATGTATGTCCCTCGTGGACAAAAAGAGAAGGCGACAGCTATATTGCTTACGCTGTCGGGGACGACATCTATTATGTGACCTATACAGGAAACGAATATATCCTCAGTTTAAGAGAGCACGAGAGTCAATCAGGCGGCGTGCGAAAACCTCATGAGTGGAAATACACAGAACTTGTTCGCAAAGCTGTCGGCAACAATCCGATGGCGTTGTTTCTGGCAGACGGCTTTTATGAGGTTAACGGATGGGGCAACTGGAAAGCATGGCAGCGAGAAGGTGTAATGGCCCCGGGCGGGTCTGGAAGAGCCAGTTATCGCCATGGCCGACGGGCTAATTTTCTTGTAGCCGACGGCCGTATCGGCTGTCTGAGTATGGAACAGGTCGATTCTTGGAGCGGCCACGGTTCATATGATGAATTCAAACCGTCTGAACTTAAATAAATAGGTGAATTCGAAGCAGTGTTGCCTGTGTGCGGGGGATCAAGATGCGCAGATATTGTATTCTATTAGCATTTTTGGCTATGTGCGGATTGTGCCGGGGCGATGTGTTAGATGGTATTGTCTTCGGAGATACGCATTCGGAATCCGCTCATTCTGTTTTGGCGCCTATGACCGCGATAGAGACAGGCGGACTGGGGCAGCCCTGCAGACGGCTCAGCGCCAGCGGTTCCATTACATTTACGCTTGCCTGTGATCCCGTCAGGCAGAATTACGTAACGGTCAAACTGTGGGGTTCGGATGTTGTCAACGGAACACAGTATTTATATTTGTACGATGCGGCCGGCAGAATCGGCACGTATCAGGATGACTGGCCCGAAATAGCCGTCTGGACCAGTCAGCCGCCGTTTCCCGGCCGGTTTGTGTATTCTACTTATCTGATTCCCAAACAGTTAACATCCGCAAAGACGCAGGTAACCCTCACATTGGCCGATGCCCAGCTCGGGATTTATGGTGTATATTCTCATGTGGATGCTTTTTTTAATCCGCTCGGCGAAGTTCACGGGCAGCATCCGGGGCCCGGTCCTGTTCGGCCTGCCGGCTGGCGCAGTCCTTATGACCAGCTGGTTTATCAGGCCAACCTCGGTATTGCAGAATTTCTCACTTGGCAGAAATATGGTCCTGCATGGAATGCCGCCGTGGCCGCCGGCAATGCTCCGGCGGTGATTACGGGAGCGATTACCTTTGATGGACGCGGCGGCAGCCCCTCTTGGACGGTTCAGCAGTGGAAGGAAGATATTTATGCCCGATTTACCGGCGGCAACCTTGTCTGTCTGCAGGCACTGGAGGCCTACGCTGTTGCTTACAACAGCCCTTGGTCAAATTATTATCGCAATCCCGAGCTGTTAGACCGAATCGTTAAAGGACTGGACTTTTTCAGAATTGCTCAGGGAGCCAACGGTGCATTTGGAAATCCGTGGGGACTGCTTTGGATTGGCGGCCCCAACAGGGTCAACGGTGCACACTGTCTGGAAGGTTTTGGCGTTCATGCACTGGCTGAAGCATTTTTGCAGATTCACAGCTATATCAGCCCGGCGGTCATGAATGAACTGGTTGATGAGGATGACAATCCCGACACGCCGCCTGTAACGCGCAAAACATCTTATATCAATCTCTTCAAAGGCATTATTAACCATATGCTCACCGACCGAGGGCATGCTCCTAATCAGGATCGGGCGCAGGTTCATGCTATGTACAAATCAAATCAGTGCCTAAAGATTTTATCCCCGGCAGAGGCTTGGCCTGAAAGTACAGCCCGGCAGTGGATTTATGAAGCGATCGGTGCTCTGCCGTGTCCAGTGTATGGCGGATATTGGGAATCGCAAAAAGGGCTGGCGCTGGAAGTCCACGGAACCATCAACGGCGGCTACTGCGGCAGTTATGGTACTGCTGCGATTAGTTTTATCTATCCTTATGGAGTCATGACAGGAGGGCAAGATGCTCTTGTTAACAGCATCTTCAGCAAGGAAGTCGATGCTTTTGCCAATTATCTTTATCAGGACAATGACAGCGACGGCTTTGCCGGCTTGGTCAATGAATCCGTTATCAGCTGGCGGCCTAACAAATACCCCGGCGTACAGTTCCCCTCACCCGGCGCTTTCAACGGGCTGGCCTATGCAGCGCTGTATTTAAACAACCAAAATGCTGTCCGGATACTCCAGAAGTATTTAGAAAATCGCCTCCTTTACACCCTCGACTGTTCGGCATCGGCAGTCGCCGCCCACTATGAGGATAATACCATTGAAACAATCAAAATGGTCAATCTTTTCAAACAGGTCGAGGCACTTGCCCCGACAAATGCACGTCTCCCGATGGAAGCGGGCGATACCTTTGCCTGGGCTGATGAGCAGGCCGCCGGACTTGCGGTATATCATAACGGCAGCCGCCTTTATATGACCCTTAACTGGCGGCATGATTACTGCTCCGGCTGCAGCCGTTCAGCCGCCAATGCAATAGCCAACAATATTGCACGCATCCATTATACAACCGATACAATCGATCGTATTGCCAATGTCCAGATGAAAACTCCCTATGGATTGTTTAAGCTCTATGTCTGCAGATATGGCGACTATCTGATTGCAATGAATCTGTCTGACACAGAGTCTTTTCCGGTGGATACCTCTGATTTGCCGTGGACGGATGCGGTGGATTTGATTGGAAAAGTGCGAATGAATCTTAACGCCGGTCTTGTTATCCCGCCTCGTTCAACGATGATTCTGTATCCCGGCCGCTGCATGGACTACTCAGCCGGCGATATAAATAGAGACTGTGTAGTCAATCTGGATGATTTTTCGATACTTGCGGCCCAATGGCTGGACAATACGAATTTGCAATAGACAAGCAATGCACAAGCAGCAGTATCGAAAGTGCCAAACGAAGTTTTTTGTGCCGGCTGAATCTGTCTGCAGAAAGCAGACCTGTCGGCAGGAGCTGGAAATATTACCGGAATCTGGTATGCTTAGTATCTGCAAGACATAGACCTGTGCGGCAGCCGGTTTTGGAATAAAAGAAAACGATGAGGCAAAAAGTACAGATTGTATATCTTATTGTTATCGGCGTGTCTGTCGGACTTCTGCATGCGGCCTTTCATCACCCGGGTCTGCTTCACAGCCGACAGCAGCTGGATTTTATTAAGAATGCAGTCGCAGCCGGACAGCAGCCTTGGCTGAATGGTTATAAGCAGCTCGCTGCTCACCCGCAGGCCAGTTATCAGTACACTGTTAACGGCGGTTATCAGACCGTAGGCCGGGGAAGAAACAGAACAGACAATGTCCATAAGGCCGAATTCGATGCAGACTGCAATGCAGCCCATTATAATGCCCTGATGTGGTATTTGACAGACGATCGGCGGCACGCCGACAAAGCCATCGAAATCCTGAATGCCTATGCCCGCACGCTCAAAGAAATCATCGGTACAGACAAAATTCTTATGGCCTCCCTCAATGGGGCAAAGCTGACGTATGCGGCAGAACTGATGCGCTATACCAATGCGGGATGGGATTCTGCCGACAGTCAGCAATTCGAAACTCTGCTGTTGACGGTCTTTTATCCTGTGATTCGGGACTTTGCTCCATTTGCCAACGGCAATTGGAGCACGGGCTGTGTGAAGACAATGATGGCCATAGGAGTTTTCTGTGAACGGCAGGATATCTTTGACCGGGCGGCGGACTGGTACCGCAGCGGAACCGATAACGGTTCTGTGCTGCATTATATCAGTGAAAATGGTCAATGTCAGGAAAGCGGGCGTGACCAGCAGCATGCCCAGCTGGGGCTTGCTCATCTGGCAGAAGCCTGTGAGATTGCATGGAATCAGGGTTTGGATTTATATGGCTGGGCGGATAACCGCTTGCTGAAGGGATTTGAATATACGGCCCGATACAATTTGGGCTATGAGGTGCCGTTTGTGCCCTTGACGGATAGGACCGGCCGGTATTATCATTCAGCCATATCCGAAGCAGGCAGGGGCAATCTGCGGCCTGTGTGGGAAATGGTTTACAATCATTACCAAAAACGCAGGGGACTCGACTGTCCTTATGTCCGGCAGGCCGCTGAAAAACTTCGCCCTGAGGGAGCAGGTCCTTATGCTGACTGCTGCGGATTTGGAACGCTTCTTTTTACCCTGCCTGCCGATCGTACCCAAAGCCGGCAGTCTGACTCGGCTGGTTTTGAAAACTGGACCGGATTTAAGCATTGTGAGCAGGCCGCCGAAGGCGGACAAGCTGTTTTTACGCTGACCATTCCGGGCAGAGCCGAATGTGTTACAAACCGCTGGATAGAGCTTGGCGGCTGGGAAATGCCCGGGCTGGATGCCATTCCCGAAAGCCGCCTGAATGCGGCAGACCTGAGAGAATACCAGTCGGTCTGTTTTACCGCCGTGCTTTCTGACGACAGATCGGTTCGCCTTCGGTTCAGCGTTTGGCCCCATGCTGTTTCACGCGGCGAATACCCGAAAGAAGTCGCTTCGACGGTTGTTGTTTCGGGCAAGGGACCGCATGACATTGTCCTGCCGCTGGAACAGTTTGAATATCCTAAGGCGATGGGGGCTTTCTGGAAATTTATTCAGAAAATATCGTTGTCGGCCGAGTATGTGCATCCGGCAGATGCAGGCCGACTGCAAATAAGCGGCCTGCGGCTGAGCCGGGGCGAGCTGATAAAGCTTTCAGCCCCTGTTAAATCCAAGCCCTGCCAGCCGGGGCAGACGGTTCAATATGGGCTTACGGCTGAAAATCTAACAGATCGGCGCCTGCAAGTAAGACTTTTTACTGAATCGTATGGATGGGAAGCCCTGCAACCCGAACTTTCGACGCTTGTTTTGCAGTTAGAACCGCACGCTTCCGAAATGGTTTCTGTATCTGTTACGATGACTGACGATGTTGCCCCGGGCGGCCGCCAGACCCATATGATTACTGCCGTTGCTGACGGCAGAGGAGACTTGGCTGAGCGTGTCCAGCTGACAACGGTCCGCTATTTGGCTCATCCTTATATTTTGCATACCGAGTCTGGCTGGAATGAGGTTAAATCCAAAATCGATGCCTATCCTTGGGCACAGCAGGCACTGACGGACTATAGCAAACAGGCATCCGTCTGGCAGGTGCCGGCTGTTCATTCCGATACCGGCTATGTTTATCCTCTTGCTGAAGCCCAGCGGGCTGTTGCCTGTGCGGTTGCTTGGAAACTGACCGGCAGCAGGGCATGGGAGGCAAAAGCGGTCGCATGGATCCGCCAATTTGCCGATCCCGACAAGGGGTATCTGAAGACACAGAGGGCCTGTAACGCCGGACGCGTCCATGAAGGTCTTTTCTTTCAGGAATTTGCCAAAACTTATGACCTTCTCTATGACAGTACGCTGCTGACTTCTGCCGACCATCAGCAGATAGAAAAGACCCTGCGGAAATTTCTGGAAATTGCCGATTGGGATTTACAGGCCGGCGACGGCAATAACCACCAGATATCTTTTTGCGCAGGGGCGCTGCTGTGCAGTCTGACACTTCAGGATTTCGAACGCGCTGAACGCTTCTTGAACGGCCCCCATGGCCTCCGCGATCTGCTGGCAAGCGGCATTCTGGATGACGGATCGTATTTTGAGCAGGCCCCCAACTACAATATCCTTGTAGCCAATATCGCAATGATGGTAGTACAAGCCTGCCGGCCGTGGGGATTGGGGTTGGACAGATGGACTATCGAACCGCGATACAGCCGTACAATATTGCTGGCTCCATGGATCAATGACAATCAGTTTCTTGGAATGTCGTTTGACAGATACGGACCTTCCCGCCGAAATTACCGGACAATCAAGGATTTATGGGATTCACTGGTTCCGCTGGCCGACTACCGCGGCGTTCTTTTTGCCGGCAACGACTCTGCTGAAAAGGACTTGGCTTCGGACCATCAGGAAGCCGCGCCCGGTCTGGAGCTGGCCTATTATCTCTACCGTGATCCGAATTACATCCCTATCATTCGAAATGCAAAAAAGCGAAATCTGCTCTATGGGGTGCCGAATCTGCCCCAGACAGATTGGAGCCCGTGGGCTTTCTCGGTGTGTCAGGACAATTCCGGCTTTGCCGTGCTGCGATCCCAGCCGGAAACTATGCAGCCCCGTCAGCGGATTCAGGCGGTTCTGAAGTTCGGCACACATGGCGGCTATCACGGCCATTTTGACCGGGCCAGCTTAATGAGTCTGATGCGGTACGGCAGGAGCTTTTACAGCACAGAAGCCGCTTGGTACGGCTACGATTCCTATCTGTTTAAAATGTGGGTTCAGGCCTCTGTGTCGCACAATATGGTGGTTGTCGACCAGCGGATGCAGAAGCCGGCTGAAGGAAAACTGCTGCTATTTTATCCCGGCCGCCAAATCCAGGCAGCGGCGGCGGAAACCTCTAGTCAATGGATAGATCCCCCTTATGGCGGGCAGACACCCTATCGAGAGTCATTTCCGCAGGAAAAAAGCTGGAAAGAATCCCGTTATCTCCCCATACCCGATGTGCCGCGGCCGCAGGGCGATACGGGCTTGCCCAGCGAACCGGTTCTCCAGCGGCGGCTGATGGTGGTTACGCAAGATTATGTGATAGTGGCCGATTTTTTAAAAGGAAGTGAGGAACATACATTTGACAACCTGATTCATATTAAAGGACTAAAAGATTTTCATGCCGCAGCAAAAGTATTTCGCAATCATACCGACCAGTTCAGCGCCGATCCTTTCGGTGCCGGCCAGTTTATTACCAATTGCGATTGGTATCAGGTGGAAACGCCGGCGGTCTGCCGGTTCCAAATGGATGGACCGCAGGCCGGCGGCAGCGGTACCCTATCTGAACCGGGACCGTTGAAAATGGATGTTCATCTGCTGTGGCCCCAGACGGCGGAAATGATGGTTGCCGATTATCCGGAAAACCTCGGAACGGCCAAAAAACTGTGGTATGCGGTGCGGGCGGATGGACAGACGCTGGCAGAGGGACGCTTCGGCGCTTGGATTCTGGGGGCCGATCAAATAGATGTGGCTTTGGAGGGCAAAACGGTTCTGGAGCTGGAGACGCGGGTCGATTCCCTGAAAAACAAGACGATTTTCTGGGCTGAGGCAGTCATTGTAACTGCGGATGGAAAAGAAATTCCTCTCACCCGGCTGCCGCTTCAATACGAAGGGCTGATACCGACAGAAAATTTTGCCCAAGACTATTATGGCGGCAAAATCTGCATTGCCGGAAAACCCCGCGATTCTGCTGTTGGAGCAAATCCTCAAAAGCCCAATGAGCCCGGCCTTATACGCGTGAACTTAAGCGGACTTCATGCCAGCCGATTGAAGGCAGTCATCGGGGGCGACTATCCCCTCGGTCCGGCAGCGGATCATCGCAAAACCGTCAGCTTCCGCAGCCGGGGCAGTGAGGCCCGCTTTATCATGCTGATTGAACCCTATGAGAATGACAGCGTCATTGCCGCTGTGCTTTCTGATGGGCAGATGGTCAAAACCGAACTGAAAGACGGCAGGGTACAGGTGCTTGCTTTTCAAAACCTCGATGGCAACCCAGACCAGGTACAGGTCGAGTTCAGCGAATACAGCAATGGCAAAAGGACGTTTTATGAAAAAGCAGTAAAATAAATTACAGGAAATAGCCTATTCTACTGCTGGGCAGCATTGTAAAAACAGACAATCAGCATAAGCCAGGGAAAGGAATAACCCATATGTCCAGAATCCGTAAACCGTGTACAGGATTTGACAACAGTGTGTTTGCAGCCCTATTTTCTTTCAAGATGAGTAAAATCTGTGCCGTACTTGCAGTGAGTATGATTGGTGCTGCGTTCGCAGCAGATGGATGGCCTTCCGGCCGGGAAAAAATAGAATTTAAGGCCGAACCTTTTTCACTGCAGGATGTCCGGCTGACGGAAGGACCCTTTCGAGATGCCATGCTTCGGACACAGCATTATCTGCACGATCTTGAATCGGACAGTCTGCTGGAACCTCTCAATGTCCCCCGTGAGATGATCTATACAAAGAACAACTGGTTTGAATTTCCGCCGGAAGAAATTGCCGACAGCCCCATTCTGGTTACAGACGGCCGAAAACCTCACGAATGGATTAAACCTGTGGAAGGCCGGACGCTGGAGTTGGGGACTGAGAATGTAGGCCGGCCCAGCGATGTTGAGTTGATTCCATACTACCGTTTGTGGAACTGCAAATATGCCGTTTATTGGCAGTTGACCGATCAGGATGGCTGGGAAAAACTTCAGCTGCAGCTTCAGGCTCAGCGTCAGGCACGCGCCGAACAGGCCGCCCGCCGGGCCGCCCGCCAGGCTGCTTTGAAAGCCAGAACAATCGATGCTGTTCAAATCGGCCAGCCGGATTCCGAAACAGCACATGAAATGAAAAGCGCTGAAAGCCGCACAGGAGAAAATAACGGCCGAACATGGAGAGATGCCGGACCGGGGGGATGGTTTGAATACCGCCTCAAGGTTCTGCCGGAGCTTCCAATGACACTGCTGTGCACCTATTGGGGCGGTGATTCCGGACGGATATTTGATATTCTGGTGGACGGACAAGTCATTGCCGTTCAGAGATTAGACCGGCCCAAACCCGGAGAATTTTTAGAGGTGGAATATGAAATACCCGACAATTTGGTAAAGAATAAGTCATCTGTTGTCATCCGTTTTGACGGGCACAACGGCAGCATCACAGGCGGTTTGTATGGATGTGCGGTATTGAAACCATCGGAACAGCTGGACAAGTAATCCCGCTGGCCGGCCTCTGTCTGCGGACAGGACAGAAGAGAGACCCATGCGTCCTTATGCACAAAAAACTGCTGCGTTTTAATGAGTCCGTATCAAGTGCCGGCGACGCCGTCACAGCGGTTTTTGATGACCCAACAGCAGTCTGCCGAATGAACACGAAAAGAGAAAGGACAGTTGAACATGAATCCGCTAAATAGAATTTTCGCAATATGCTTCATTTTTCTCGTATTATTGCTGGGCCGGCCGGCGGCTTGGTGTCAGACTGAATATTCGGCGGTATCGCCCGATGAGCAGCTCCAGATCCATTTTATTCTGCAGCCGGCAGGCGTTCCAGCGTACCGAATCGACTATCTGGGCAAACCTATTGTTCTGGAGTCGCGAATGGGTTTTCAAGGTGATTTCAACAGAGATTTTGAAGTCATCGGAACCGCGACGCGTACCCATCAAAGCCAGTGGATTAACCAATTCGGGGAACGGCGGATTGTCCCGGATTATTATCAAGAACTGACAGTGGATCTCCAGCATGCCTCAGGACGCCTGCTGAAGCTGATCTTCAGAGCGTATAATGAGGGTGCTGCATTCCGGTATTGTTTTCCCGAGCAGCAAACACAGACATTTGTTTTTCCAGATGAACGGACTGAATTCCGCCTGCCCGAAGGCACATGGGGATATGAGGAACACGGCACCGAAGGGGAGTATAAGCGGTCAAAAACAGCGGATATCGAGCCGTACTGTGAGCGTCCGCTGACGCTTGAGTATGCCCACGGACTCTGGGCATCGCTGGCAGAGGCCGCCAATTTCAGTTATCCCCGCATGCTGCTGTCTCCTTTGGAAGGTCATCCGGGGGCGCTGGTCAGTGCGCTGGGTGGAAATACCTCCAATACCTCTGCACCCAACCAGCGCCATGATTCAACAGTGACCCTTCAGGCCGGCCAGAGTACCCCGTGGTGGATGCTGGTTGTGGGCAGGCGTCCGGGCGATCTGCTGGAACGCAACTATCTGATGCTGAATCTGAATCCTCCGTGTGCCCTTGAGGACACGTCTTGGATCCGGCCGGGCAAAGTGATGCGGGATACCACCCTTACAACCGCTAATTCCAAGGCCATTATTGATTTTGCAGCTGCAGGCGGCTTGCAGTATGTCCATTTGGATTGGAAATGGTACGGCTCCGAAGATGCCCAGACCGGCGATGCCACAACCGTTCGGGCAGACAACCTCGATATTCAGGAAATCATCCGCTACGGAAACCAAAACAATGTGGGTCTGATTGTCTATGTGGACCGGCGTCAAATCAAAAAGCAGCGCGACATTCTTTTCCCGCTGTACCAGCAGTGGGGCGTCAAAGGCGTAAAAATCGGTTTTATTGATGTCGGGCCGCAGGCAGAGAGCGAATGGATTACCGAAACTGTCGCCAAAGCTGCCCAGCATCATCTGATGCTGAATATCCATGACGGCTACAGGGCAGCCGGCAACAACCGCACCTATCCCAATCTGATGACAGTGGAAGGGATACGGGGCAATGAGCATATGCCTACGCCGGAGCATAACTGCACGCTGCCGTTTACACGGTATATCGCAGGCATCGGCGACTATACAGTCTGCTATTATGACCGCCGTCTGAAAACCACACATGCCCACCAGCTGGCTATGGCAGTTGTGTCCTTCAGCCCCCTGCAGTGGATATACTGGTATGACCGGCCGACTATGTACGCCGGTGAACCGGAGATTGAGTTTTTCCGGCAGGTGCCGACGGTCTGGGATGAAACCAAAGTCATCGACGGCCAAATCGGCCAGTACGCCGTCATCGCCCGCCGGCAAGGCGACAGCTGGTTTATCGGCACTATCAATAATTCCCAGCCGCGGCAACTGACAATTCCGCTCCATTTCCTCGACGCAAACAAAACATACACTGCCGCTGTTTTTTACGATGATCAGACGGTTATGACCAAGACCAAAGTCGGAATCGATCGACGCCCTGTAAACAAGCAGTCTGTGATTGATGCGCCGCTGAGTGCCGGCGGCGGACAGGCTGTCTGGATCCGACCTCTGCCGTAAAAATTCGTTATAAATAGGAGCAGAATCCTGTGGTATCAGTAGTATGTATATTCTTCGGCGCCTTTCTTTCTGCGATGGCCGCAGCGGACACGCTGGTCGTTTATCCTGCTCCGGAGACTATCCCCGCAAATGATGCATTTACCGTGCAGGTCCGAACTCAGGAAAACCCATGGAGGCGCTTGTTCATCTATGCAGTGCAGGTCGATATGCACAACCCCCAGCGGTCTTCCATGGCCTTCTTTGATTTTTCAGGCACTGCGGAAGTAGCCGTTGAATATAATCAGGGAGATATCCAGTCAGCCCGAATTCGTCCTCTTTCGTATGGAATTCATCCGGAAATAAAAGGCCGAACGCTTTTGTTTAAGCTTCAACGGCCGTGCAATATAGCCATAGAGGTCAACGGAAATATCTTCAATAATCTGCATCTTTTTGCCGGTCCTGTTGAGCCCAGCAAGCCGGATCCAAACGATCCAAACACACTGTTCTTTGGCCCCGGGATTCACGAATCGGCTTCCAGTATCCGGCTGCCCAGCGGTAAAACGGTTTATCTGGCCGGCGGCGCAGTCGTCAAGAGCAAACTCGTATGCGATTCTGTTGAAAATGTCCGCATTGCAGGACGGGGCGTGCTGTATCAGCCCCATCGCGGGATTGAAATTACTTTCTCAAAAAATATCGAGATTGACGGCATCTGTGTGATTAATCCTTCGCATTATACTGTCTTGGGCGGTCAGTCGCAGGGGATTGCAATACGAAATCTCAAATCTTTCAGCAGCCGCGGCTGGACGGACGGGATTGACCTGATGAGCTGCAGCGATGTGCTGATAGACGGCGTCTTTCTGCGCAATTCCGATGACTGCATTGCTGTTTACGGCCACCGCTGGGACTATTTTGGAGATGCCCAAAATATAACGGTGCAGAATGCGGCACTGTGGGCTGATGTGGCACATCCGGTGATGATAGGCACCCACGGCAACCCCGACAGTCCCGAAGTTATCGAAAATATAACGCTGAAGAATATCGATATTCTCAACCATGATGAGCCGCAGATCAATTATCAGGGCTGCATCGCAATGAACGCCTCCGATGAAAACCTCATTCGAAACATCCGTGTTGAAGATGTCCGCATTGAAGATTTTCAGCAGGGGCAGCTGCTGAACCTGCGGGTCACATTTAACCGCAAATATGCCAAGGCCCCCGGCAGAGGCATAGAGAACATCCTGTTTCGAAATGTCTCCTACGCCGGTCAGCACGCCAACCTGTCTGTCATCAGCGGGTATAATGAGCAGCGGACTGTCCGCGGCGTGGTGTTCGAGAATCTGACCATCAACGGCCGGCTGATTTGGGATCAAATGCCCGGCAAGCCCGCCTATTTTGCTACCTCCGATAAGGCCGGCATTTTTGTCGGCGAGCATGTGGAAGCAGTGGAATTCCGTACGGATGCAGCTGTGCCGTAGGCCAAGCTGTTGCTGCTGCATCGGCATAACTGGACACAACCGGAATGGTATCTGCTGTCCGTCTGCGGTCTGTTTATTTATCGTTCATTATTGGGCAGAACCAAGGTCGGCTCGATGCGGATGATTGTCTGGGAAGGATCACTGCGGTTCTCACAGCGCCATTTCAGCTGCCGGACGGCATGCTCGGCGATGATCCGCGGATTGATGTCAATAGTGGCCGGCTGCGGGTGCAGCCCGCTCAGATATGCCTCTTCATTATTGCAGCCGATCAGCCGGATATCATAAAAGCGGGGACCGAACTTCTGCTGAAACAGCGGGTAGAGTTTGCTGAGCCAGTTGTCGTCAAATACAAAAATTCCATCCGGCAGCCCCTCTTGGCACATCCGCTCAACGACCGATGTCATCTCGTCCAAATTGTATAAATCGGGCAGCGCAAACGCCATCAGGTCTCTCTTGTCGGATTTCACGGTGTCAGCAAATCCCTTGTGCCGATCGATATTGGCGCTGTGGCCTTTGTAGCCGATATAGCACAATTTTCTGCACCCTTTGGTTAACAGGTATTGAGCCGCCAGAATTCCGATGCTTTTATTGTTGCTGTGAATATGGTCCCCCCACTGATCGGCTGATTCTGTGCCTACAAACACGGTTAGAATCTGGTGGCGGAGAACATCTTCAAATCGATTAATCAGAGACGTCGGCCAATAGACAGCAATCATAGCATCAATCAAACCGCGGTCAATCAAAGGAGGCAGACTGTCAATAATCTGAGAATGAATCATGGACGCCCCTTGATCGCGGAGTTTTTTTTCAATGCTCGAAATGACGGCGATTTGAATCGGCGAGGAGGTTTCACCGACCGAGTCCGGATATACAACGACTCCAACCAATCCTTTGGGAAAACAGCTTTTGGAGCCTTTGCCGGCCGGCCGGCGGTTTCGAGTTTTTGGTGTATAACCGAGGTATTTTATGGCATTTTTTACCCGCATGACCGTGGCTGGCTTAACATTTGGACTGCCGCGCATTACCCGTGAAACAGTAGCGTTTGAAACTCCTGCTATTTTGGCAACATTGGATATGTTCATTTGGCTATTCCGCTTATGCTGTTTAAGAACAATAACCCCATTAGAGTAGGCCAAAGAACAACATTTTTCAAATATATTTTTTTAATTTCATGAAAAAATAAAAATATATCATATGTAATAATCTATAACCGATTTTTATATAATAAGTTACGATATATGTAAAGGGGCGTCTTGTTTCCTGTGTTTTGTAAATACACATTGTATTTAGTGTCAATATATGGTTTTTTTGAGAATATAAAAGCCTATATATTCAATTAACAAATAATATTTACAAGAAAATGTCATTATAATGTTACATTTTGATATACTGTAAATACTTTATATATAAGCGGATATGAGAATATAATGTAGTTATGGCAGTTTGGAGATAAAATATATTACATAAAAATAAAATATTTCATGAAAGGATATAAGTAAAATGGTCTTTTTTTTATGGAAGAAGAAATCAAATGGTGATAAAATAACGAGCGGTAATTTTCATCTGGAAACGTAAATATTTCCTGTTATTGCAGGGAGCATAAATTGCAAAGAAGTGCTGGATGTTTGATCTGAAAAATTGGAATAGCTTTTATTCAGGACCTATTGATGAAAGAAAAAGAGTTTTTTTCTCTGCTTAATTTAGACCGGGATGGTCTTGAAAAAGTTAAAGCGTCCGTACAATTGGAGGATTTCCAACAGGCAAGCGTTTGCTTTCTGGACTATATGCGGAACCGGCGAAAGCCCGTTTACTATCGAGGATGGGACCAGCGAACAATTCGAAGCGATTACGATACGGCCCAAGCCGATCAGATATGTGCCGGGCGGTTAGTGCATGTGGATATGAACGATGCAATTGACTGGCACACGCCCCGAATGGATGATATGGAATGGCTGTATTGCCTTCATCGCCATGAGTTTTTAACAACGCTGGGACGGGCCTATTGGTACACAGGCAATGAGAAATATGCCAAAGCATTTAAATGGATTCTTTCAGACTGGATCGATAAAAATCCTGCCCCCGATGTTGAGTGGATGCTCGAAATTCCATCGGAGCAGGCCCGTGCCTATTTTATGAAGCAGGGCAATTGGCGCCCGATTGAGGCCGGCATCCGTTTGTACACCGCCTGGTTTCCCTGCTATTACCATTTTTTGAATTCTCCGGAATTTACCCCGGAGTTTCATCTTAAAATGCTTCGTTCAATGGTCGACCACGCCCGGTTCCTGCGGCGTTTCTATACCCGTCATGTCAGCTACTTCAATGTCTCTCCCAACTGGGGGTTGATGGAATCCAATGGTCTGGCACATATGGGTATTCTCCTGCCCGAATTGAAAGAGGCTGAGGATTGGCGCAATACGGCACTTTCACGCTTTGAAGAACAGCTGCGCATGCAGATTCTTCCGGATGGCGTGCATGTCGAGCGCTGTTCGGGCTATCATTTAGTCTGCACATTCTGCATTCTGCAGATTGCGGAATTGGCGCTTCTGAATGGCCACCGCATCAGCCAAACATGGCTGGACAATCTCGAAAAAATGATAAATTTTGTTCTGTATCTGATGAAGCCGCAGGGTGTCTATCCGATGCTCAGCGACGGCGATGAAAGCGATGTCATCGGCAGCCGTGCCAGCTGGGGATTGTGGGAAGACATTAACAATCTCAATATGCTCGAAGATTCCAACGACCTGCGCTATGTTCTCAAGGCGGGAGCCCGGTTATTTCACCGGCCGGATATGCTCTATATGGCTACGTTGGGCCGTGAGGGGACTCAACCTTCGAAAACATCAGTTGCATTTCCTGACGGCGGCTTTTATGTCTCCCGCAGCGGTTGGGACAAAGGCGATAAATATATGGTCCTGAACTGCGGCCTGTTGGGCGTCTATGACCAAAATTGCGTGCATGGACACGCGGATGCTTTGAGCATGGATGTGGCGGCCTACGGCAAAACGCTGATTATCGACCCGGGCCGCTATATGTATGAGGGGCCGTACAGAATATGGTTTGAGCGTACGGAAGCCCACAATACCGTCTGCGTGGACGGACAAGACCAGTCTGAAATGCGCGACGGCTGGCTGTTCAATACCAAAGCCGTACCGGTCTGCAAGTCGTGGGTGGCCGGCCGAAACTTTGACTATTTTGACGGCAGCCACGATGGCTACCAACGGCTCCACGATCCGGTTACGCATCGCCGGCGGGTGCTGTTCGTAAAGCCCGATTACTGGATAGTTGTCGATGACCTGATCGGAATTGGAAAGCATGCCTTTGACCAGTATTTCCATTTTCCGGAAAAGACAGCCGTTCAGCTCGATGAGCCGACGCTGCGGGCTGTTGTCAGGTATGGTGACGGTGTATGGCTGACGATTCTGCCGTGTGCTGCTGAAGGCATTTCAGCAAGCATCGTCGAAGGCAGCGAAAATCCCATTCAGGGCTGGGTGTCGTATGATTACGGAATTAAAATGCCTGCTCCGGTTCTTCGGTATGCTAAAACCTGTCCGGCGCCGGCACGCTTTACTGTGATTGTATATCCGGCTGAGGGCCGGCCTGCCGATGTCGAAGCCCGATGGATGGAACAGGATGTTCTGGAGATTCAGAGAAATGGGAGTCTTGAGCGGGTACTCTTTTCCGACAGCGGTTTTAAGGCATTCGGAGAATTCGAGTTTGAAGGGCAGATGCTTTATGCGCAATTTGATGCCGGCCATACCCTCCGGCGCGTCTGCGGAGCCGAAGTCAGCCGAATTGTGTACGCAGAGAAAGTGATTCTTGACTCTACCGCCAAGCACATCCAGCAGAATTTTGAAAAGTCTTTTTAATCCGATGCAGCGATCGAAGCAGTTTTTGTAAAGGAAACATCCGCATGGTCAACAAACAAATCAATACACAAGAAAGAGACAGATTCATTAACGCCATCCTTTCCAAGATGACCCTCGAGCAGAAGGTCGGGCAGTGTTTTACCGTCCACTGGGGCGGCTCGATCATTACGCCGTATGTCATGGAGGCGATTGAAAAGCTGCACATCGGCGGTCTGCGCGTAACTCCGTTTGGACAAAACTCCCGCCGCGGCAAGCATTATCATCAGAACCTCAGTTATGACTACGAATTTCCAAAGGGCTACAAAAAAATCAAAGAAAACCTCTTTATTCCGGCAGCGGCATTTTTCGTCTCTCCGGAACAATATGCCCGGCAGCTCAATACCCTTCAAAAAGCCGCCTGCAGCCGGCCCCACGGCGTGCCCCTGCATATTTCCATCGATCAGGAAGGCGATATCAGCCGCGATTTCAGCTTTGCCGGCATCAATCTGTTTCCCTCGGCAATGGGTTTAACGTCCACCGGCGATCCCCAGATTGCCTATGAGGCCTGCAAAGCCGCAGCCCGCCAGCTCCGTGCAATCGGGGTAACCAATATTCATTCGCCGGTGCTGGATGTGAACATCAATCCGATGAATCCGGAAATCAATATCCGTGCCTACGGGGATGATCCCGAAATTATCGCAGAATATGCCTTGGCATCTATTAAAGGATTTATGGAAGGGGGGCTGGTTCCGACAGCCAAGCATTTCCCCGGCCGGGGCGATTCGGATATTGATGCCCACTATGCCGTCCCGTGCGTCGGCGGCGACTGGAAGCGGCTGGAATCGGTGGAGCTGCTGCCTTACCGCGTGCTGATAGCAAACGGCCTGCCGAGCATTATGCTGGCACACACCACGGTGCCGGCGGTTGATCCGAGCATGGAAATCTCAACGGTATCGAAAACGATTGTTACCGGCCTGCTGCGGGAAACATTGGGTTTTGAAGGAGTCATCACCACCGACAGCATCACGATGGGCGCCCTGATGGAAAAATACGGCGTCGGAAGGTCCTGTGCATTGGCATTCAAGGCCGGCTGCGATCTGATTTTGAATAAAACCGAGGATGAATTCCGCGATCAGGGATTCTGCGAACTCAAGCGGTTTGTTGAAGACGGCGAAGTGTCCGAAGAGCAGCTGAATGCTTCTGTAAAGCGCATTTTGACGATGAAATACAATCTGGGCCTTTTTGACACAGCAGGACAGGTGGATGCAGACAAGGCCGCAGAGCCGATGCGGGATAAGGAGATCATTCGAATTGCCCGCACCGCTGCGGAAAAATGCGCCACGGTGCTGCGGGATGAAGCGCACCTGCTGCCTCTCAGTCCGGCCCAGACGATACTGGTGATCGAGCAGCAGGTGCTGGATGGGTATTGCGGTTTCGACCTGACCTGCAATAACAAGATGTTTAATATGGCGATGTATGAGCAATCGATGAATATTATCGGCATGGATACCAAGTTCAAGGCCTCGCAGGAAGATGAGCAATTTGTGATGCAGTATATCGATCAGGCCGATGTCATCGTGGCAACGAATTACTACTGGCGGCTCTGCCCGGCCAATAACACCGATCTCATCAAAAAGCTTATCGCCAAAGGCAAGGATGTGATTGTTGTAACCAACTGTCCCTATGAGTTAGGGGCTGTGGCCGAAGCCAAAACTGTCATTTGCACCTATTCGGTTACGCCGGAGTCTCTCAAAGTGGCGGCAGAAATTATTTTTGGAAAAACCAAGCCGCAGGGCAAATGGATGCTCAGGCACTACCCAATGCCGGTCCGGTCTAAAAAGGAATCGTCTGTCAGGCTCAAAGGCGGCGTCACGGAAACAGGCGACAATGAAATTACGCAGGTTGTCTTCTGATGCAAGACCCCCGTTTGCATCGGCAAAACAGATGCAGCCGGTCGGCCCCCCTACTGCGGGATGGGACTTGAATGAACTAATGTAAGAGGACAGGAACGGATGGTCAGGTGTTTAGCCAACCCGGCCGCAGGCTTGGATAGAACCCGGCCGGAGAAGGATTGTACAGCCTGCATCAGCGGTTAAGGAGTAACGATGACAATCTATGATTATAGTGTGATCGGCTTTTATCTGGCTTTCATGTTCCTCCTCGGACCGATTTACCGAAACTTCAGCAAAACCGCCAGCGATTTTTTCTGCGGCGGCGGCGGAATGCTCTGGTGGGTTGTCGGCAGTTCGGCCTTCATGACCACCTTCACGGCTTGGGCCTTTACCGGCGGTGCGGCCAAGGCCTACGAAACCGGAACTTTCTTTCTGGTTATTTTTATCTGCAATACGGCCGCTCTTGTCTTCTGCTATTTCTTTGTCGTCGGCAAATACCGTCAAATGCGCATCATTACCGTTATGGAAGGTGTCCGCAGACGCTACGGCAGAACCAGCGAGCAGATTTTAACATGGCTGCTGATTCTGACCAAAACAGTCTACGGCGGCGCCTTTTTATATACCATTGCTGTATTTATGGGCAGTATTTTTAATGTGCCGATGGGGCTTCTGATTCTTCTGCTGGGCGTGGTTATTACCCTGATGACGGTTATCGGCGGTTCCTGGTCAGCCACAGCAGGAGATTTTGTGCAGATGATTCTGGTTCTGGTCATTACAGTCACAATGGGCATTTTGACACTGGTCAAAATCGGCGGGCCGGCCGCTTTTGTTCAGGCGGTTCCCTCCCGCCATTTCTATTGGACTCAGTTTGACAGACCAGCTGTTCTGGCGGCTTTTATTATTACCTTGCTGGTCAATCAGCTCATCCAGATGAACAGTCTGATGGAGGGGGCAGCGCGTTTTATTTTCGTCAAAAACGCCCGCCAAGCCAAAAAAGCCGTATGGATTCAAATTGTCGGAATGGTTGTTCTGCCCCTGATTTGGATTATCCCGCCTATGGCGGCTGCTGTCTGGCACCCCCATCTGGCAGCGGAGTATCCCCGCTTAAACAATCCCAGCGAAGCCGCCTATGTGGCGATGGCCATGGAGCTGCTGCCGGCCGGCCTTCTGGGGCTGCTGGTGTGTGCAATTTTCGCTGCCACCGTAACCTCGCTCAACAGCCAGCTGAATATTGTGGGCGGCAGTTTTGTCCGAAATGTGTATATCCGGGTGATGCGGCCTGCTGCATCCGAAAAAGAGCAAATCTTCGTCGGCCGGCTGTTTATGCTGATATACGGTGCGGTATGGATTCTGCTGGGGCTGGCTTTTCAGCAGGTCAAGGGATTGAAACTTTTTGACATGATGCTCCTGATGGCTGCCTCGCTGGGACTGCCGATGGCAGTGCCGCTGTTTTTGGGCATTTTCTTCAAAAAAACGCCGCCTTGGACCGGCTGGAGCACGATGCTGGCGGGCTTTCTGCCGGCCTTTTTTCTGGGACTGCTGTTTCAGGTTGACGGGGTTGTTCAGTTCCTTTGGCAGGATCCGAATAGGACGACGGCTGATTTGATAAGATATGTCTGCCGGATGCCCGATTTGAATGCCTCGGAAGTGGCGGATATGAAAATCGCATTGACCACCGGCATCGTCGCTGTTATTTGCTGCGGATGGTTTTTCCTGAGTATGCTGTTTTACCGGAAAAACGACACGCCGTACATCCATCAGGTCAGCGAATTCTTTCAGGATATGGCCAGACCAATTGGGCCGGATGAATATGAACTGGATATGCACGCCAACGAACTGCGCCAATGCACGGTGCTGGGCAATTTGTGCCTTATATACGGCTGTTTTGTAGCGTTGCTGGTTTTCGTGCCCAATAAGCCCGCCGGCCGTCTGATTATTCTCTGCTGCGGCAGCATCATAACCGGCATCGGCTTGGCTTTGCGGTATGCAGCAGGCCGGTCTGCGGCAAAACACCGGCAGTAAAAACAGATTCAAACACCAAAAGACCGGACAGTGGATAAATACCTGCTGCCCGGCGCGGATTGTTTCGAGAGTTCCCCCGATAATGCAAGCAGCAAACAGTTTCAAATAGCGGCTTTTGCAGGTCGTCAAATCGGATTTGGCTTGATTTTGCGGTAATAAATTGCTATAATATATGCACTTAAAGAAGCTGTGCATTTCGCAATGCGGGGAACAGGTGGTGAGGAAAGGTATAACAGCTGCCTTATGGATGTGCTTGGGTGCCGTTGTGTCGGCCGGCATTGCCGGCGATATCAGCGCAGACGGCCGTGTGGATCTTCTGGACATTGTCATGATGGCCGACCAATGGCTGGACCTGTCCGGCCTGCCGTCGGCTGATATTGCCCCATCCGGCGGCGACGGCCAAGTCAATAGCCTCGATTTTGCCGTTCTGTCATCCCATTGGCTTCTTGCCGCCCCTGAAACAAGCCGCTTTGCCGATATTCCCGCAGGAGCATTTCAAATGGGCGACAGCTTCGGTGAAGGTTATATGGATGAGCGGCCGGTGCATCCGGTTGCGGTCCGTTCATTTTATATGGCCCGCTGCGAGATTTCCAACAGCCGCTTTTGCGAGTTTCTCAATGCTGCCTGGAGCCGGGCGGCGATTTATATCTCACAGGGAGTCATCTACGGCTCAGCCAACCATCAGCCCTATTGCGACACATCGGTATCCAGCCCCTTAAGCCAGATAGAATTCAATGCAGGCCGCTTTCAGGTGCGCAGCAAGGGCGGCCGGGATATGTCTGATGACCCAATGGTGCAGGTAAGCTGGTACGGTGCTGCGGCATGGTGCAATTGGCTCAGCGAACAGGAAGGCCGGCCGGTCTGCTATGATTTAACCGCCGGCCGCTGCGATTTTGCCAAAAAAGGGTATCGTCTGCCCACCGAAGCCGAGTGGGAATATGCAGCCCGCGGCGGACGGTCCGGCTGCCGCTATCCGTGGGGAGATACTCTGACTGAAAATCAGGCCAATTATTTTGTCAATCCGCCGTTTGGTTTTCATCTGCTCTGGAATGACGGCATCCCGCCGTTTACATCGCCGACGGGATTTTTCGACGGAACCTTGAAATACAAAGCCGATTACAACTGGGCGGCTGCGTTTTCCAGCTGGCAGACCGTCAGCGGCGCCAATGGATTTGGGCTGTTTGATATGGCCGGCAATGTCTGGGAATGGTGCAATGACTGGTACGATCAGTCGTATTACACTGCTGAAGCCCAAACCAATCCGACCGGTCCGGCCGCAGGAACCGCTCGCCTGCTTCGCGGCGGAAGCTGGAGCAATCCCGCTTACAGCTGCAGGGTCTCTGCACGCGGCTGCAATACTCCCCAAAGCCGAGAGGGATACTACGGTTTCCGGCCGGTTTTGTGTCTCGATTAACAAAGAATTCACCGCTTCAGTCCTGAAAAAGGGCTTTCATACCAAACCAATTCGCAGCATGCATCGTATTGAATTTAACGGATTTTTCCCTTGCTATACTATACGGATGCTGTAAATTATACTTGTTAGATGGATTTTTTTATCAGAAAGGACGCTAAAATGGCAACTCAAACTAAAAAACGCCCTAAAACTTCAAAACCGGCTTCGGCTGTTGCTGCCGAGAATATTGCGGGTGTAACTCAGATAAAAAAGATGACCCGGCAGGAAATTGAACAAAAGGCCTTGGCTGTCGGAGTTGCGCCGGATACGATGGACACAACCGAGCTTATCCGGGCCATTCAAAGAGCAGAAGGGTATAGCCCCTGTTTTGGAACGTCTGACGGGCAATGTCCATATTTGGACTGCTGTTTCAGAGGCAATTGCCTATAAACTGCGGCTTGCTGTTCTAAAAAAGGGGTGCTTGCTGCTTGTATAGCTCCTCCAGATGTAATTTCAATTAAAAAAAAGCAGAGCAGGAAGGTTTGTTTAGTCACATACAGGACATATTAGATATTGTATTGTCTGTATGCCCCCCTTTTTTTTCTTGGAACAAACCAAATGGAATCCTCGTAGATTATTTTAGTGTAAAACCTATGCAAATTATCCTTATTTAAGATAGAGTTTATGGTTGAGTTTTTTAAGACAGTCATTGCAGATTTCTGGGGTACATTGTCCGAAATGTCTCCCTATCTGCTTTTTGGTTTTTTTGCCGCCGGACTGGTGGGGGCTTTTATAAATGCACAGCAAGTTGAGCGGCATTTAGGCGGCAGCGGTTTTTGGCAGGTGTTTAAGGCATCGCTGTTCGGTGTCCCGCTGCCGCTGTGCTCATGCGGGGTAATACCGGTTTCAATGTCGTTGTATAACCACGGCGCCAGCCGGGGGGCGACGGTATCCTTTCTGTTGTCAACTCCGCAGACCGGAATCGACAGCATCGTTGTAACCTATGGGATGATGGGGCCGATTTTTGCGGTTTTCCGTCCGCTTGCTGCCTTTTTGACGGGGCTGATTGGCGGGATTTTTACCAATGTTTTTGACCATTCGCCTCAACCAGCGGCAGCCCCCAAGCCGGACTGCCCAGACTGCGCTGCCGGCAGACGCCCCAGCCGGCTGATATATGCCCTCAAGCACGGTTTTATCACCCTGCCTGCCGATATCGGAACAGCCATGCTGGCCGGCATCATCATTGCGGCGCTGATTTCAGCGCTGGTGCCGGACGACTTTTTTGCAGGCGTGCTTTCCACTGCCGGCGGCGGCTTTGTGGCGATGCTGGCGATGATGGCAATGGGGATTCCCGTTTATGTCTGTGCTACGGCATCGGTGCCTATCGCGGTATCCCTGATTGATAAAGGGCTCAATCCCGGTGCAGCACTGGTCTTTTTGATGACAGGGCCGGCTACCAACGCGGCGGCCCTGTCGATACTTTGGAACAAGCTGGGACCCCGCAGCGCAGTGATTTATCTGCTGACGACAGCCGGCTGTGCCTTGGCAGGGGGACTTGTGCTCGATGCGATTTTCCGCGGCGACATCAGCACCATAACCCATGCCCACGGCGCGATGCTGCCGCAATGGATGAAAACCCTCAGCGCTATTGTCCTGCTGGCGGCGCTGGCCAACGGCATCATCCGCTCCAAACGCCGAAAAGAAAAAACTGCCCCTGTGCCGGCTTAAACAATAAGTTCATTTCCGACTTTGCGGGCACGGGTGGGCTTGTCCAGATTGATGCCCAGCGCCAGTCCGATTTCAACCAGCAGATTCCAGCCGGCACTGAGATAGACATACGGCGTCAGTTCACCGGCATCGGGAACCTGAATCGTCTCAAACGGCGTCGGATGCGTTGCAATGGCAACCACCTTCAGACCGACCCCCTTGACCAGCACCTCCTGAAACTTCTCGATTTCCGCTTCAATCGGATCGACCACAAACACGATATCCTTGGGATCCATGACCTCTTCGATGCCGTGCACCGCATAGGTGCCTTCCAGATAATCGGATTTGTTGCGGGTTATTTCGTTGGTTTTAAGCGTTAGTTCCTCCGCAACGCCGTCATTGTAGCCGGCAAAATAAATCGTCGGCGCCTCAACAGCCGCAGCGATGACGGATTGGGCTATCGGCAGCGTCAGGGCTGTCTGGACCTGCCGGGACAGCGCCGTGCAGGCGGCCGTCATATCCTGCCCCCGAATGGTCCACAGAATGGACTCATAAAAGAGCGCCTGCTCGATAACGCTTTTGGTTGCCGCGACGGCCTGTTCCCAGCCGCAGGTTAGAACGAATGTTTCTTTGCAGGCCTCTTCCAAAAGCGTGTTGGCGTTGGCACTGAGACCAAAGCGGTTTTCGTTGCCCTCGGCAGCCAGTTTCTTGGCAAGCAGAACTACTTCTTTTGTCCGGCCGGAATTGGACGCGCAGAACACCGCAAATTGGGAAAGGTCGTACTCGGCGGCCTGACGGGAGCCGTCGGTGCATATCTGAAGAGGTAGTCCCCACCGCAGGCATTTGCGGATGGCGTTTTTGGCGGGAAAAATCCGGCTGGAGCCCTCGCCGGTTAAAAACAGCTTTCCGATGGAAGCAATTTTGGCAGCGACAGTTTTCGTCTGCGAGGGATTGAACCGTCCGACGACATTGACGGCGTCCATCATTTCCCGGACCAGTGCATACTGGGAATATTTAGTATCCGTTAGATTCATCTGATTGTCCTTTCGAATGTCCGATTATCGTTTAGCTCGACATCAACCTCGCTTTTTTACATCATCAATCATCTGCTTAAATCGCTGCGTTTCTTCGCGAACCTGCGTGATAAAAGCATCCTTCTCAACCGTTCCGATGGCGGCGGTCATCTCATCGAGGTTTCGATAGGTCGCCTGCCGGAAGGGATTGTCAAAGTCCTTCTTGCGGCTCTGATAGACCTGTTCACAGATAAAGTCCTGAATCCGGGCGGCCTTATCGAGGGCGGCCTGCCACTGCTCGGGCGTCAGGCAATCCGTTTCGAGCAGACCGCAGAGGGTATAGTAGGCGTGCTTCTGCTTTTCCAGCGGATAGGCCTGCCAGAGTTCATTGTACCGGCTGTGAATGGCCTCCCAGCTGTTCAGTTTGCCGTCGGCAATGTCTTTTCGAAGCTGCAGGACATCCTCGTCCGGCACCAGCTGCCCGCCGAGGTTGACCCACACCCGCCGGCAGGGGCCTTGCAGTGCATTCCGCATGTCGTTAAGCGAGCCGCCGGACTGCATCCAGCCCAGCAGATTTTTGACCGCATAATAATGCAGCATATCACCATAGGCCTGATAGCCCTCATAGACCTTCGTGATGACTGCCTTGCGGTGCGATTTTTCGATATTTTCGCCGAGGACTTCCAGCCCTTCAAGATTTTCTTTGCGGCTGAGCAGCTGGCGTCCGAGTGCCGCCAGCTGGTCGGGGCTTCTGCCGTTTTCGCTCCGGCCGCTCTGCCGCAGGTGAGCCCGCGCCGTCCAGATTTCCAGCAGCCGCCGGGCGGCAATGATTTCTTCGGCTGTGTCGGGGGCCAGACAGTCGAATTCGATATTTTGGACTTTTCTGAGCCGTTTGTCGCGGTTCTGAAATTTCCACGTATTGCGGGCCATGGCATACATATTGTACAGCCACCAGAAGGCCGGCATAATCTCCAGCTGGTCTTTGGAAGCATTGTTGCTCAGCAGGCAAAACGGCAGCGGGATATTCAGTTCAGCCGGATAATCGGCCTTGGCCAGCAGCACAAAGGATGCAAACCGGCAGGAGTGCTTGACGCTGGTGCACAATCCCGGCCAGAAGCCGCGGCCGGCCTGAATCTCGTTGTCGTTGGCCCGGCTGTTGTGATTGGACCCGACCGTCACGCCGGCGGCCATGTTGCTCTGTCCCATCACAACAGAGGCAATCAGAAACGAGTTGTTGTGGTGCTGCTCGTGAGCGGGGAAAATCAGATTATTGAGCACCTCGCAGCAGGAGATTGTGGAATTGTCTCCCAAAAAGGAGTTTATCAGCCGCGCGCCGTACTTCAGATTGGAATTGTTGGCTAAGATGAAGCGGACGGCCTTGACACCGTAAAAGATATGGCAGCCGTAGCCGATGATGCCGTTGACCAGTTCCACCCCTTCGCCGATCTGGGTGGGTTCGTGGACATCGGAGTTGATGGTCAGGTTTTTGAGCTTGTTGGCGCCTTTGATGTAGCAGTGGGCGCCGATTTTGACATCTTTGATGATGCGGCAGTTTTTAATGACGCACTGGTCGCCCACCATCCCGTAAAAGCCCCGCCGGCTGTCAAAACTGTTCTGGGTGATTTCTTTGAGTTTCTGCTGCAGCGGCAGATCGTCGCGGTATTTGGCCCACAGATACGCATCGGCGGCAATCATTCCGTCAAACGGCATGACCTTGCGGCTGCCGGTTTCGTTCATAATATCCAGCCAGACGCGGACTTTTTCGTCCTCGCCCTCTTTGAGAATACCGTTGCCGAATTTGGCATGATTGGTCGTGTGCATTTCGTCAATGTTGACCAGAATGCAGCGTTCGCCGATGATGTAATGGGCCATGTAGCGAACATTGTGAATGGCGGCATCGTCGCCGATATCGCAGGCGACAATGCGGCTGTTGGTGATGCCGGCCGGAACCTGCAGGTCATGGTGCTCCAGTACGATGTTGCGCACCCGTCCCAGACGCACAAAACCGAAAAATTCGGTATTGGTAATCCGCTTGGGGTCAAACGGGTCGGTAACGAGGATATTTTCCCATTTGTCGGCTGTGTTGCCGTTTTTTACCAGCAGTTCGATTTCGTGCGCCCGCAGGCGGCGCCACTGGTCCAGCGGTTTTCCCACCTGCTGATTGCGCCGGCTGTATTCGTCTTGGCCCTGAGGGATGTATTCTGCGGGGATGAAATGATAGCCGATACTGTCTTCCGGCAGGATTGAAACCGTATCCATCTGCGTTCTCCGTTTTAAAAAACCCTCTCAAAATGCCTCTAACTTCTTCATTTATAAGAAATCTCCTGCGGCTTGTCAAAGATTATTGCAAAATGCCGCGCCTATTTTTCCCCGCCGGCCGGATAGCCCCCATCCGGCCGGACCGATTCAGTGCAGGCAGTACAGCTGCCGGATGGTGTCGATGACGGCCTGCCGGCTCTTGCAGGCCATCAGGGCAAGGAGGACTTTTTTGCGTTCGGGATGCCGTCTGCAGTAGCCGGCCAGAAATTTGCGAAAGTAAGGAACTGCTTTCCGCTCAGGACGGCTTTGGCAAATCATCTCAAAGTGTTCAAGCATAATCTGCCCCTGCTCGGCCAGAGAAGGACTTGGCGGTTTCTGCTGACCGCTGAAAAGGGCTCGGATTTCCTGAAAAATCCACGGATTGCCGACAGCCCCGCGGGCAATGATAACACCGTCCAGTCCACTTTCGGCAAGCCGCTGGACGGCCGTTTCGGCGTCCAGAACATCCCCGCTGCCGAATATCGTCAGCTGACCAAACCGCTTTTTGGCCTCGATGATGCGGCTCCAGTCGGCTTTGCCCTTGTATTTCTGTACGACGGTGCGTCCGTGGATGGCCAGCATATCGACGCCGTCTTCTGCGGCGTTGCGGCAGATCGTCCAGAAGTCCTCTTCCGACGCGGCGCTGCTGTCGTAGCCGATGCGTATCTTCATAAACACGGGGGTCTTGACCAGCTGACGTGTCAGGCGAAACGTCTGGCGGATAAACTCCGGCTGCTGCATCCGATAGCCCCCGCGTGCCCGCCGCAGCACCTTCGGGGCAGGGCAGGCAAAGTTCAGGTCAATCAGGTCATAGCCGACCTCGATGAATTTGCAGGCCGCCTGCGCAATAACCTCCGGATCGTCGCCCAGCAGCTGCGCGCCAACCGGATGCTCATCGGCCTGCGGCTGAAATTTGGCCTTCCGAAGCGCCTTATGATGCAGGGCAATCTTGTCCAGCATAACGCCGGTAAAAGTCAGCGGACAGCCGAACCGGCGGGCCAAAATCCGCATGGGGTAGTCGGTATAGCCGGACAACGGTGCCTGAATGAACGGCATATCCAATTGTATGGAACCGAATGTGAGCATCTGTCAAAAAGTACCTGTCATAAAAAAAGCCCTCTGCCGACGCTTCAACAAAGGGCTTTTATACTGGGGTACAGGGATTCGAACCCCGACTAACTGATCCAGAGTCAGTCGTGCTACCGTTACACTATACCCCATTAACTTCTTTGTATGCAATAACTTCTGTAAAGCACGACGAACCGGTCAACAATGTTTTATTTACCTTACAATGCGGCTGTTGATTTTGCAAGAAAAATAAGGGAAATTCCTAAGCACAAAACCGGATCCGCAAGGTGCTGTATGGCAGCGGCACGCCTGCTTTTTAGCATTGCTCAGCGGTTTTTTTCCGGCCGGCAATTGCGGCTTCCGGCGGCGCACAAATTGCCTTTTCTGATAAATCCGGTACAATACCGTTATGGCAAAAAAGGCATCCAAAGCGGCAATCGAGCAGATTCGGGCGGCAATCCGGTCTTTTCCGACCGGTCCGGGTCTGTATTTTATGAAGGATGCGCAGGAAAAAGTGCTCTACATCGGCAAGGCCCGCAACCTCCGCAGCCGGGTGGCAAGCTATTTTCAGCCCAGCGCCAATCTGGCCGAAAACCGCAGCCCGTGGATTGCCGAGATGATCAGCCGCACGGCGGCGGTGGATTATCTCCAGACCGAAAGTGAAGTCGATGCCGTTCTGCAGGAAGCCCGGCTGATTAAAGATATTCATCCGCCCTACAACACCGACCTCAAAGATGCCAAGACCTTTCCCTATCTGGAGATTACCACCCGTCAGGAGTATCCGGCGGTGTATATCACCCGCAATCCGCAGGACCAGCGCAGTCTGCTGATGGGTCCCTTTACCAGCGCCGGCGACCTGCGGGCGGTCATCGGCGTGCTTCAGCGGATTTACCGGTTCCGCACCTGCACGCTGGACATCCGAAGCAGCGATGACAAACGCCGGTTCTTCCGCCCCTGCATTCTGTATAACATCCGTCAATGCACAGCCCCCTGCGGCGACCGCGTTTCCAAAGAGGCCTACCGCGCGCAGATTCGGGATTTGATACGGTTTCTCTGCTCCAAGCGCAGCCGGACGCTGGCGGATCTGAAGCGGCGGATGACCGATGCCGCCGCCGCACTGGATTTTGAAACGGCCGCCATGTACCGCGACCGCATTCGCCTGATTGAAGCCCTCGACAAGCGCGGCAGTCTCGACCGCAATGTCCAGCCGGAAGTGTTTGCCGGCGACCCGTCCGAAGCACTGGTCAAACTGCAGACGCTGCTCGAATCCAGCCAGCCGGTGCGGATTATCGAAGGATTTGATATCGCCCACTTAGCCGGCAGCGCGATGGTCGGCGCGATGGTGCAGTTCATCGACGGCAGACCGTTTAAGGACGGCTATCGCAGATATAAAATCAGGTCTGTAAAGGGGATAGACGATTATGCCTGCCTGCAGGAAATTGTGTCCCGCCGCTATAAGCAGGCGATGGCAGGGCAGGAATTGTGGCCCGATCTGGTGCTGATTGACGGCGGCATCGGCCAGCTGCACGCCGTCGAGGAGGTGTTCAGCCGGATGCATGCCCCGCTGCCCAAGCTGGCTTCCCTTGCCAAAAAGCAGGAGATTGTGTATCTGCACGGACGCACAGAACCCCTTCGGCTGCCGGCGCATTCGCCGGTGCGAAAGCTGCTTCAGTATGTCCGGGATGAAGCCCATCGGTTTGCCCAGCACTACCATCATCTTCTCCGAAGCAGGCGCTTGACAGAGGACGAAACTCAAAAGGACTGAAGCGTGGTTCGGTATGGATAAAAAAAAAGAAGAGCTTCACCGGTGGATGAGAAGCTCTTCTTTTGCCGCTTGAGCGGAGCTGCTGCTCACACTCTTATTTCTTTTTAGCGACTTACTTTTTGGTGGCTTTCTTTACCGCTTTCTTAGCAGGCGCCTTCTTTGCTACCTTCTTTGCTACTTTCTTTGCCATGGCTTTGTGTCACCTCCTTTCGACTGTTTTTAAGGAGTTGTAATCCGTTTTTACTTTTCACATAGCATTATTATACACAATTATCGGCCAAAAGTTCAACCTTCCTTGACAAAAAAACGATTCTGCGCAGCGCAGTGGCCTGTGTCCGATGCTGCCGCCGCGAAAAAAACAGCGCCGCTTCTTCCGCGCCGCCGATGCAGCCGCGCCGCTGCCGCCAATGCACCTTTGCAAATTCTGCATCCGTTGGGGCATTTGCTTTAAATATATGAATATCTTGAAAAATGCACTCTCCGGCGGATCGGTCTGCTCACCCGCAGACAGCCGCTGTTGAAACCAGTGCAGCGCTGCTGCGCCCAAGAAGATGACAAAAACAAAAAAAATTGAAAAATTGCAGAAAATTTTCTTGCATGGTAAAATGAAACCATCCAAGTTTGACAGTTTTTTCAGGTGCGCTTTCAATGAGTCAGCAGGAAAAAATTATTCTCTTCGGGGGCTCCTTTGATCCGATACACCGCGGACATCTCGAAGTGGCTGCCCATGCATTGCATACGCTCGGCGCCGGGCGGCTGATTTTTATTCCCGCGCGGCGCAGTCCGCACAAGCGGCGGATAGCCGCCGAAGGCAGTCATCGTCTGGCGATGATTCGGCTGGCCATTGAAGGAACAAACCGCTTGGATGTCAGCGACTGTGAGCTGCGCCGCCCCGAACCCAGCTACACGATTGATACGGTTGGCTTCTTCCGGCAGCAGGCAGGGCCGCAGGCAACCCTCTATTGGCTGATGGGCGCCGACCAGCTGGAAGAGTTTGGCAAGTGGCATCAAGTCGGGCGCCTGCTGGACCTCTGCCGCATCTGCGTGATGCTGCGGGGGGGATATCCATTGCCCAACATCCGCCGGTTTGCGGGCATCTTTACCGATGAGCAGATTGGCCGTCTGGAAAACGACCTCATCCGCACGCCCGAAATTCACATCAGCAGCACCGACATCCGCCGGCAGCTGGCCTGCGGGCATATGCCCGCCGATGCCCTGCATCCGGCTGTGGCAGACTATATCAAACAGCACCGCCTCTATGGCTATAAGCCGTCTGAATGAGAACGCCGGAAATATGCAGAAGTCCGGATAAAGACTTCTGCCCAAAGAAATAAGCACTGCTAACCCGACAGATATTGTCCAGATGGTCCCAATTCTGCATGCACTATCTTGCTATCTTCAAAAATCTGTAAAAATCTTAAATCCCTTATATGCAAGCAGTTATCGAAATTGTACCCCCTTGCAGACTGCCCATTT
>Ga0209407_1000078_pt1 | contig 131699 bp, 125 predicted proteins | sample AD_JPNHG3_MetaG_FD_184410 | JGI IMG/M metagenome (GOLD analysis project Ga0209407, IMG submission 184410) | Active sludge microbial communities of municipal wastewater-treating anaerobic digesters from Japan - AD_JPNHG3_MetaG (SPAdes) (version 2) | ecosystem: Engineered > Bioreactor >... | reverse complement strand
TTCCGGGAGGGGAAACTCTCCTGGGAGCATCTCGATACCTCCTTTCGAGTTTTGGCGAATTCTCCAAAGGCGTATCAGATGCTCTCTGCTTTTTCAAAGAACAGGTAACGTGTATTTTATGCTATCAAGTTTTTATAACAATCCGCTGTCGTCACAGCCTCTTAGCACCGGCCGGCGGGTCCACCGCTTACGGTATAGGCATTGCGTAGCCGAAATGTCGAACATCGCTGTTATGAGAGATAGTTGAAAACTTCTGCCGTCAGGTCTCGGGTGCGGAAAAGTTTTCCTAATTAACCTTCGGAATTCAGGGTCCGCATCTTTAATCTTTTTGATCAGTAATTTCGGGCTGGTATGAAAATTGAAGGTAAAATCGTGCACGGGTTGGTCCAGCGAATCCCCGTACGAATAGCCACTCAACCCCTCAAGATGATGGAATTAAACAGGATCTGACCTGAGTAGGAAACAAAGGAGACCGTAATGGTTCGCTACGTGGACCTCATTCAGGATGCCCCGATCAAGCGGAAGGAACTGCAGGAAAAAGAGACGGAACCCCTGAAGACCCGCAAGCTGGGCAAGGAGGACATGGAGGAATACCGGAAAACATACCTGACGGTGCAGGATTATCTCGAGGGGGTGCGAAAGAGAGTCACCCGGCACATGGACTTCGACCTCGAACCCGCCATCGATTTCCTCTACAGCACCATTGATACGCCGGACCTCATCACGAGGCTCTACCAGTTCACAAGCGAGTACGGCCACGAGGAGGACTTCACGATCTCCCACTCCATCAACACGATGATCCTGTCCCTCAAGGTCGGCCAGGGCATGGGCTACTCGAGGGATAGGCTCTTCGAACTGGGTCTCGCGGCCCTGTTCCATGACCTGGGCATGTTTCTTATCCCCGACGACATCCTGAGAAAACCCGATCGCCTCACACGGGAAGAGAACGCCGCCGTCCGAAAACACCCCGAGCTGGGCAGGAACATCCTCTCCACCCGCAGCGGTTCCTACCCGTGGCTTTCCGAGGTGGTCTACCAGCATCACGAGCGGGAGGAGGGCCAGGGCTATCCCCGCGGCCTGCGCGGTGACCGCATCCATGAGTACGCGAAGATCATCGGCATCGTGGACACCTATGAGGCCATGACGCACAACCGTCCCCACCGGAGGGCTGTTTCGGTCCGGGAACTCGTCGAATCAAAAAGCAAAGAGTTCGCCCCCAGGATCATCAAGGTTTTCCTGGAGCAGATCTCCCTCTACCCCATCGGGAGCTATGTGAAGCTCAACAACAAAGCCGTGGGCAAGGTCATCGACACGAACGACCACCAGCCCCTGCGGCCCGTCGTGAACGTCCTGTTCGACAGCCGGGGCAACCGGATAAAGGCGGACCAGGTCGTCAACCTGAAAGACACCTCGCTTCTCTGGGTGATCGGTAACGTGTTGGAGACGGAACTGCCGACCGGTGCCTGAGAGCCCCTGGCGGGGAGGGGCGTCAGCTCGCGGCCGTCGGAAGAACGAAGGGCTTGGTCTCGAGGATGTAACCGCCCTCGGACCCGTTTTCCCGTTCACAGGACGTGTCCCTCACGGCCTCGTTGATCACATCCACGTCGATCTCCCTGATCTTCATCCCATACCCGATCAGAAGACTCATGTCGCAGATGTTGTTGATCTTCCTCGGCACGCCGCGGGCTTGGTCGTAGATGGTCCGCAGGGCGTCGTCGGTGAAGACGTTCTTGTTCAACCCGGCCTTGGAGAGGCGAAAGAGGATGTACTTGACCGTCTGGTCGAAGCTGAGAGGTCCCAGGTGATACCGGACGGCGATCCGCTGGTCGAGCTGCTCGATCTTACGGATGATGCTCCGCAACTCCGGCTGACCGATCAGAACCAGGGCGAGAAGAAACTGGTCGTTGAGCTGGTAATTCAGAAGGAGCCTGACTTCCTCGAAGGTGTCCGGGGGCACGAGCTGGGCCTCGTCGATGATCAGGAGCGTCGTCACCCCTTTCCTGAAATCCTGCAGAATCATCTCCCCGAGCGTGTTGAGGAGATCCACCTTGGAGTCCGTGCCGGGATTGAGCCCGAACTGGTAAAGGGTCTCCTTCAGGAAGTCCGTGGGGTTCAGGTTGGGGTTGGCGATCAGGCCGACGTTGTACTTCTGTTTCGGGAGCTGCTGGATGAGGGCCCGGCTGAGGGTCGTTTTCCCGCAGCCGATCTCACCGGTGAGAAGGGCCGCCCCCCTCTTGCGGTAAACCGCGTACAGGAGCCTCGTCATGGCCTCTTCGTGATCGCGCGAGTAGAAGATGAACTTCGGGTCCGGCGAGATCTCGTAGGGATATGCCTGGAATCCCCAGTAATTTAGATACATTTAATCAACCCATCCAGGGCGAGATAAATCTCGGCGAAACAGGTCCTGTAATGGTAATCGGTAAGTCCATGACAATCTTTAATTTTTGCGTCGCCGTTTTTTCCCCCGCCGGAGAAAGTCCCGAGGAGGCGGACCTTTTTCCCGGCTTCCGGATATCTTTTGGCGATCTCGTCCCTGTGGATCCCCTCCGTGACAAGGATAACGTCCGCCCGGCGCACCGGGGTCTTGGTCAGTAGCCTCGATCGATGCTTTGTGCCGTCCATCCCCCTGTCGTGCGGAAGCCTCGCGGCCCCGACATCCGCGGAGGCCCCTTCCATGTCCGTCAGGCCCTCCGAGGAGACCTCGATGGAATGAATTTTTTCGACCTCGAGGACCTTTTTGAGGATGCGCTCGACGAGAAAGCTCCTGCAGATGTCGGCCGTGCAGACAAAGAGGATGTGGATGGGTGTCCGAACTTCTGAACCCCGGATCATCGCCTCTGATCCTTGCGGTATGTGGCCGGAGTGCCCGCTTTTTTTGCAAAGACCATGCCTCTAAAAAAAGCCCGTGGAAAAGTCCTAACGATCGGGCTCCGCCTGCCGATATAGTGTGTATAAGGATGGGTCGGATCCTTCTTGTTCTCCATGGGGTGCCGCCGGTCTGGCATGTATAATGAATAAAAACACTATCTGAACCCGTTGGGAAAACTGCGCCCGGATCCCGGAAGAAAAAGCCGGGCGATCAGCCATGCCCAGATTCAGGGTTGCTGCAGGACAGAATGTTCCCGGAAAAGACGGAGAAAACGTCGGGCGGTTTTGACTTCAGAGAGATCTCGCTTCTCTCGGAGAAACTCGCCCTTCGCAAGTCCCTTCTCGAGATCACCAACCGCATCCACGCCGCGCAGAACATCCGGGAGATCCTCGTCGATCTCAAGGACGGGATCCTCGCCCTCTTCAATGCCTACATGATCTCCATCTTTGTGGTGGACCGTCCGAAAAACGAGCTTTTTACCTACTTCCTCGCGGGGTCCCAGCTCAAGGAAATCCGCGTGCCGATCGGCAACACCAGCATTGCGGGATTCGCGGCCGCCAACGGGAAGCCCGTGAACATCGCCGACGCCTACGACAAGGAGGAGCTCAAGGCCATCCACAAGTCCCTGACCTTCGATGAAAGCTGGGACAAGAAATCGGGCTACCGCACGACCCAGGTCCTCGCCGTGCCCGTCTATCACGAGAACAACCTCATGGGGGTCGTCCAGCTCGTCAACAAGAAAGGCGGGGGAAAATTCAACGCCGAGGACCAGAGCTTCCTCGAGGAAATCGCCGAGGTTCTGGGCATCGCCTTCTACAACCAGCAGAAAGCCACCGCGCCCCGTCGCAGGACCCGGTTCGACTACCTCGTCCAGCGCGATCTCATCAAGCCGCAGGATCTGGAAAACCTCTGGACCGAGGCGAGGAAATCGAGCGACACCGTCGAAGGCATCCTGCTCAGCAAATACAAAATCTCCAGGGAAGATATCGGCCGGTCCCTGGAGGATTTCTACCGCTGCCGGTTCGTCCAGTTCAATTCCAAGCAGCCGATCCCCGACGATCTCCTCCGGGAGCTGAAACGGGACTATCTCCGCAGGGAACTCTGGGTGCCTCTCGAGAGGACCGACGGCAAGATCCGCGTCGTCGTCGACGATCCCAACAACATCATCAAGCGGGACATCATCCAGAACCTCCTGAAGACCAAGTCCATCGAATACTGCGTCGCCCTCCGGGAAGACATCATCAAGTACATCAATCACTTTTACCAGATCCAGGAGGACTCCGGCTCCTCGATCCAGGACATCCTGAGCGGTCTCGGGCCGGTCGAAGAAGTGGCGGACGAAGAGGAGGAGGCCGTATCCGAGTCCGACAGCGCCATCATGCAGCTGGTGAACAAAATCATCAACGACGCCCAGTCGAGGCGAGCCTCGGACATCCACATCGAACCCAACTACGCGAAAAAGAACGTCGAGATCCGGTACCGCATCGACGGCCACTGTTCGCTCTTCCAGACGGTGCCCTACAGCTACCGCGCGGCCATCGTCTCGAGGATCAAGATCATGTCCAACCTCGACATCACCGAAAGGCGCCTGCCCCAGGACGGCAAGATCAAGTTCAAACGCCCCGGCGGGCAGGAGATCGAGCTCCGCGTGGCCACACTGCCCACCCAGGGAAACATGGAAGACGTGGTCCTCCGGATCCTGGCCAAGGGGGAGATCATGCGCCTGGAGGACATGGCGCTTTCAACTTACAATTTCGACAACATGGTCAACATCCTGTCGAAGCCCTACGGGCTCATCCTGTGCGTGGGGCCCACGGGTTCCGGAAAGACCACCACCCTTCACGCGGCCCTGCATCGCATCAACACGCCGGACCTGAAGATCTGGACCATCGAGGATCCCGTTGAAATCACCCAGAACGGTATCCGCCAGGTCCAGGTCAACCCTAAAATCGGTCTTGATTTCGCCCGGGCCATGAGGGCCTTCCTCCGGGCCGACCCCGACGTGATCATGGTCGGCGAGATGCGGGACTTCGAGACGGCCAAGATCGGCATCGAGGCCTCCCTCACGGGCCACCTTGTTCTGTCGACCCTCCACACCAACAGCGCCCCCGAGACCATCGTGAGGCTTCTGGACATGGGGATCGACCCCTTGAACTTCGCCGACTCCCTCCTGGGAATCCTCGCACAGAGGCTCGCCAGGACCATCTGCAACAACTGCAAAGAAAGTTATCACCCCACGAAGGAGCAGTACGACGAGCTGGTCGACGCCTATGGGCCGGAACACTTCGCGAAGCTCAATTACCCCTACAACGACGATTTCAAACTCTACCGGGGGAAGGGTTGCGGGGAATGCGACAATACGGGTTACCGGGGCAGGACCGCCATCCATGAATTGCTCGTCGCCACGGATAATATCAAGCGGCTCATCCAGAAGCACGACACCGTCGAAGTCATCCGCGAGATTGCCATCGCCGACGGCATGACCACGCTCCTTCAGGACGGCATCCTCAAGGTCCTGCAGGGCCAGACGGACTTCGAGCAGGTCCGCAGGGTCTGTATCAAATAAGGCAGGCGCAAGGCGTCAGGCAAAAGGCTCAAGGCGCAACATAAGTAAAAAATAAGGGCGGAAAACATGATCTTCCGCCCTCTTCTTCTATCCTGAAGCCCGCATCCTGAATCCGGAATCCTATTTTTTATTCAGTCGCTCCTTCCAATCCGCTATGAGATTTATGGCCTCCATAGGCGTGAGGGCGTTCACATCCGTAGACGCGATTTCCCCCAGGACGACGCTCTCCTCTTCGGCAAAGAGACTCAGTTGACCGGTGCGGGATCCGCGTGCTTCCTTTCTGCGGCGGGCGATGGTGGGCATGCCGATTTCGTCGAACTCCCCCTTCTCGAGGTTTTCCAGGACCTCCCGGGCGCGGAGGATCACGTCGTCGGGCACGCCGGCGAGGCGAGCGACGGCGATGCCGTAGCTCCGGTTCGTCGAGCCCTTCATGATCTTCCGCAGGAAGATGACCCGGTCCCCCCACTCCTTGACGGCCACGTAGTAATTCCGGACCCCGTCGCGGGTCAGGGCCATATCGGTCAGCTGGTGATAGTGGGTGGCGAAAAGGGTCCGGGCCCCCAGTCGCTCCGAGTCGTGAATGAACTCCGCCACGGCCCAGGCGATACTCAGGCCGTCGAAGGTGCTCGTGCCCCTCCCCACCTCGTCCAGGAGGATGAGGCTGCGCGAGGTGGCGTTCCGGAGAATGCTTGCGACCTCCGTCATCTCGACCATGAAGGTGCTCTGGCCGCGGGCCAGGCTGTCGGCGGCACCGACGCGCGTGAAGATCCGGTCCACGACACCGATCCTCGCCTCCCCGGCCGGCACGAAGCTCCCCATCTGGGCCAGGATCACGATGAGGGCCACCTGCCGGATGTAAGTGGACTTCCCGGCCATGTTCGGGCCCGTGATGATCAGGAAGCGGTTCTTCTCGAGGTCGAGGCAGGTATCGTTGGGCACGAAGCTTTCGGGATGGGGCATCCGCTCCACGACGGGATGCCGCCCCTCCCGGATCTCGACGATGTCACCGTCATCGACACTCGGCATCCGGTAGTTGTAACGCTCGGCGACTTCGGCCAGGGAGGCGACGGCATCGAGGTCGGCCAGCTTCGAGGCCGTCGACTGGATCCGGCGGACGTGGCGGGCGATTTCGTCCCGGACCCCGATGAAGAGATCGTACTCCCGCTGTCTCCGTTTCTCGTCGGCGTTGAGGACGGTGGTCTCGTGTCCCTTGAGTTCCTCGTTGATGTAACGCTCGGCATTGACCAGGGTCTGTTTCCGGACGTAGTCCCCGGGAACGGCGCGGCTGTGGGCTTTCGTCACCTCGATGTAATAGCCGAAAACATTGTTGAACCCCACCTTGAGAGACGGGATCCCCGTGCGTTTTTTTTCTCTTTCCTCCAGTGCCGCGATCCAGCGTCTGCCGTCCCGGGTAACGGAGATGAGCCCGTCGAGCTCGCTGTCGTAACCCTCCCGAATGATGCCGCCTTCCCGGATCGTCATCGGCGGATCGTCGGCGATGGCCGCGGCGATGAGGCCGGCGATATCGGGCATCTCATCGATCCCCTCGCGGACATCTTTCATCAGAGAGGAATCGTATTCCTGGAGAAGCTTTTTGATCGCCGGCAGTGTGATGATCGATGCCTTGAGAGCGTTCAGGTCCCGGGCGTTCGCCGCCCCGATGGATATCCTGCCCGCCAGACGTTCGAGGTCGTAGATGCCCTTGAGCGTCTCTCTCAGATCGCGCCGGGGCAGGTGCCTGTCCTTGATCTCCGAGACGGCCGCAAGACGCTCCCGGATGCGCTCCGGCGCAACCAGGGGGTGGGCGAGCCACCAGCGGAGCCGCCGTCCGCCCATGGCCGTCACCGTCTCATCGAGCACGTGAAAGAGGGATCCCTCCCTGCGGCCGCCCTGGATCGTCGCGAAGAGTTCCAGGTTGCTCCGTGCGTTTTCATCCAGGATGAGGAAGTTCCCGGCCTGATACCAGCGGATGTCGCTCACGTGGGCGACGTCTTCCTTCTGGGTTTCCCTGACGTAGCGAAGAACGGCTCCCGCCGCGGATGTCATGGCCGGGCGCCCGGCGGCGTTGATCCGTGAGAGGGTCTCCGGAGGGAAGTAACTCCGGAGGATCGTTTCCGAAGCGGCCGGCTCGAAGTACTCCGGCGGGAAATAGTTGACGACGCAGGCCCCGAGGTCCCTGGAAAGGGCTTTCTGAAACGGGCTTCCTTTCAGGGACTCCTCGAGGAGGATCTCTCTGAAGCCGTGGCCGATCACCTCGTCGAGGAAGAAATCCCGGTCCTCCGACTCCGTCACCCAGAAATCGCCCGTCGAGATGTCGATAAAGGCGAGACCGAAGTGAGAACCCCGAAGGGCGATCCCCGCCAGGAAGTTATTCTCCTTGGCTGCCAGGTTCTCCGCGTCGACGACGAGCCCGGGGGTGACGATGCGGACGACCTCCCGCCTGACGATCCCCTTCGCCGTCCGCGGATCCTCCACCTGCTCGCAGATGGCCACCTTGAATCCTTTGTCGATCAGCCGGGCAATGTAGGAAGAAGCCGCGTGGTAGGGGACACCGCAGAGGGGGATGCTGTCCTCCCTGCCCTTGTTCCGGGATGTCAGCGTGATCTCCAGGGCCTTCGAGGCCACGACGGCATCCTCGAAGAACATCTCGTAGAAATCACCCATCCGGAAGAAGAGGATGCAGTCCTTGTGCTTCTCCTTGATCTCGAGGTACTGCCGCATGGCCGGCGTGAGGCTCGTCATTCCCACCTGTCTCCCCGCTTCTTGAGATCGACGGCCCTTTCATCCCGGATGTAGACAACCCTGCCGCGGTCACTGATGAAGACCGTCAGCAGCCAGCTCACGATGCTGATGACGATCGAACCCCACAGGGCGGGCCAGAAACCGCGGACGTCGAAGCCGGGGATGAGGCTCGAGACGAGCATCAGGAGGGCGGCATTGATGACGAAAGTGAAGAGCCCTAGCGTCAAAATATTGACAGGAAGGGTCAAGATGATGATCACGGGACGGAGTATGACGTTCAGCACGCCCAGGATGGCGGCGGCCGCCAGGGCGGAGCCGAAACCGGTGACGGTGATTCCGTCGAGCAGGTAGGATGCCGCCAGGATGGCCGCCGTCAGGACAAGCCAGCGGATGAGAAGACCGGTCATGATGTTCCTCCTTTATCGAGAAAGTGCACCCGGCGGAACAGCGATCGGGCATGCCGGGTGTTGTGCGACAGGTGCCGGAGTCTTCGGGAGGGAAGAACGGGCGGGAACCCCCGTTTCGTCCTTTGACGGTTCCAGGGGATTCTAATCCCGGGACCCCGTAATTTTCAAGGGGCAATTTTCCGGGCGGAGGATCGCAAAAATAAGTTGAAAATGCGGGCGTGAAGAAATAAAGTTGCCCTCCATTCAACCGGTGAATTGTTTACAAAAACGTCGGAACCTTATAGGATTGAAAAAGTCAACGGACCTGATTCGATCGAAGACGATGATGGGAAAGACGATCACGCAGAAAATCATTGAAAGCCGCCTGGTCTCCGGCCGTTTTGCACCCGGGGAGGAGATCGCCGTAAGGATCGACCAGACGCTCACCCAGGATGCTACGGGCACCATGGCCTACCTGCAGTTCGAGGCCATGAAAATCGACGGGGTGAAGACGGAGCTGTCGGTCAGCTACGTAGATCACAATACGATCCAGATCGGCTTCGAAAACGCCGATGACCACCGCTATCTCCAGAGCGTGGCAAGGAGATACGGCATCTATTTCTCCCGCGCGGGAAACGGAATCTGCCACCAGGTCCACCTCGAGCGTTTCGGCAAACCGGGTAAGACCCTCCTCGGGTCGGACAGCCACACCTCCACGGCGGGGGCCCTGGGAATGCTCGCCATGGGGGCCGGCGGTCTCGACGTGGCGCTTGCCATGGCGGGGGAGCCGTTTTACTTCGAATGCCCCCGGGTGATCCGCATCAACCTGACGGGCCGGCTCCAGCCCTGGGTGTCGGCCAAGGACATCATCCTCAAGGTCCTGGATATCTTCAGCACCAAGGGCAATGTGGGGACTGTCTTCGAATACGGCGGCGACGGCCTCTCCACGCTCTCCGTCCCGGAGAGGGCAACCATCGCCAACATGGGCGCCGAGTGCGGGGTGACGACCTCCGTCTTTCCCAGCGACGGTATGACGAGACGGTTCCTGCGCGCCGAAGGCCGGGAACAGGACTGGTCCGAGATCCAGGCGGACCCCGGTGCGGTCTATGAACGGACCGTCGAGATCCATCTTCCGGAACTTGTCCCCATGGTGGCAAAACCCCACAGCCCGGACAACGTGAGCCCCGTGACGGCAGCCGGCGGAATCCCCGTCAGCCAGGTCTGCATCGGGAGCTGTACGAACTCCTCCTACAAGGACCTTGTGACCGTCGCGAAGATCCTCCGGGGCCGACACGTTCACGAGGGGGTGAGTCTGGTGATCACCCCGGGCTCCAAGCAGGTTCTGGAAAACCTGGCAGACAACGGCTACCTTTCCGATCTCCTCGCCGCCGGCGCGAGGCTGACCGAGAGTACCTGCGGATTCTGCATCGGCGCAAGTCACAGCCCGGAGTCGAGCGGTGTATCGATACGCACATCGAATCGCAATTTCCCCGGCCGGTCCGGTACGGAGGACGCCGAGGTCTACCTCTCAAGCCCCGAGACGGCAGCGGCTGCCGCGATCACAGGTAAGCTTCTCGACCCGAGGGAACTCTCCATGCCATACCCCGCCGCGGAAATGCCGGAGCGTTTTCACGTCAACGATGACATGATCATCCGGCCCGAACCGCCCGCGGTCAGGGCTGCCGCCGTGATCGTCCGCGGACCGAACATCGGTCCTCCGCCGGAAAACAATCCGCTACCGGCAGACATTGAGGGCGAGGTGACCATCAAGGTGGGCGACAAGATCACGACGGATCATATCATGCCCGCGGGCGCGAGGATGAAGTACCGCTCCAACATCCCCAGATATGCGGAGTACGTCTTCGAATCCCTGGACAGGGAGTTTTACAGGCGGGCGATGAAAAACCGGAAGGCCGGCAGGCACAACCTCATCGTCGCGGGCCTTTCGTACGGACAGGGCTCTTCCCGGGAGCACGCGGCTCTCTGCCCCATGTATCTCGGCGTCAAGGCCGTGATCGCCAGGTCCTTCGAGCGGATCCACGCGGCCAACCTCATCAACTTCGGCATCCTGCCCCTGACCTTCAAAGACGGGAAAGCCTATGACGGGATCGCACAGGGGGACGGACTCGCGATCCCCGGCATCCGGCGGATCATCGAAAACGGCGGAGAGATCGTCGTCCGGAACACGACGAAGGAAACCGATTTCAAAGCCGCCTGCAGCCTCTCCCGGAGGCAGAGAGACATCCTGCTCGCCGGAGGCGCTTTGAATATGGTGAAAACGAGAGCATCAGGGTCCGGGGACGGGAAAAGAAGCCGTCGGCTCAAAGGCCCGTGACCTTCATCATGTGTGAAACAGCGGGGAGTGTGAAAAGGATGAGCAGTCCATGGTATATGACAAGATCAAGGTAAAGAACCCCATCGTGGAGATGGACGGCGACGAAATGACCCGGGTCATGTGGAAGATGGTCAAGGAAAACCTCCTCTTCCCCTACCTGGACATGGATATCCGTTACTACGACCTCCACGTCAAGCATCGTGACGATACGGACGATCGCGTGACGGTCGACGCCGCTAAAGCCATCCTGCAGCACGGGGTGGGCGTGAAATGCGCCACCATCACGCCCAACCAGGACCGCGTCGGGGAGTACGGCCTCAAGAAGATGTGGAAGAGCCCGAACGCGACGATCCGTGCAATGCTGGACGGGACGGTCTTCAGGAAACCGATCCTCGTGAAAAACATCCGGCCCTTCGTGCCGGCGTGGAAAAAGCCCATCACCGTCGGTAGACACGCCTACGGCGACGTTTACGACAACGTGGAGATCCGGGTACGCGGTGCAGGCAGGGCCGAGCTTCTGTTCACGCCCGCCGATGGAAAGCCGTTCAGGGTGAAGATCAGAGACTTCAAGGGGCCGGGGATCCTGCAGGGCATCCACAATTCCGACGAATCCATCACGGCATTCGCCCGCGCCTGCTTCACCTTCGCCCTCGACCAGAAGACGGACCTCTGGTTCAGCACGAAGGACACCATCTCGAAGACCTACGATGCCCGCTTCCGGAACATCTTCGAAGGGGAGTACGAAAAGAACTGGAAGGAGAAGTTTGAGACGGCGGGGATCCGGTACTTCTTCACCCTCATCGACGACGCGGCGGCAAGGATCATCCGGTCCGAAGGGGGGATCCTCTGGGCCCTGAAGAACTACGACGGCGACGTCATGTCCGACCTGATCGCCTCTGCCTTCGGGAGCCTCGCCATGATGACCTCCGTTCTCGTCTCGCCGCGGGGGCATTTCGAATACGAAGCCGCCCACGGTACCGTTCAGAAACATTACTACAAACACCTGAAGGGAGAGGCGACCTCCACGAATTCCATGGCCCTGATCTTCGCCTGGACGGGTTGCCTGCGCAAGCGCGGGGAGCTCGACGGCACGCCCGGCGTTGTCCGTTTCGCCGACAGGCTCGAGAAGGCGGCGATTCGGACGGTGGAGAGCGGCGTCATGACCGGCGACCTTCTGAACGTTGCGAGGAAGAGCCCCTCGAACAGGCAGGTCACGACGGAAGGGTTCATCCATGCGATCGCCGAGAGGCTGGAGCGAAGCTTCGGCCGCAAATAAGACAGTGGTCAGTGGCAAGTGAACAGCGGTTAACAAGAACAAAACAAGAATGAATTTGAGAAACTCAAAACTCAAAATTCATAACTCATCATTCGAGGATCCATTAGCCTTGCGCCTTGCGCCTTGCGCCTTATGCCCTATGCCAATATTAAGGACATGACTCTCGGCGAGATCGAGACCTTCGTCGCGAAACACGGCAAGGAAAAATACCGGGCGCGGCAGATCCTGAAGTGGATCTACCGGCAGGGGGCCGTCTCCTTTGACGAGATGACGAACCTCTCCAAGGAATTCCGTGCACAGATGAAGAACATCGCGCGGATCAGTTCCCTCCGGATCGCCGCTACCCGGATTTCCTCGGACGGCACGATCAAGATCCTTTTCCGCCTGGAGGACGGGCTTCCCATCGAGGGCGTTCTCATCCCGGGGAGAAATCACTGGACACAGTGCGTCTCCACGCAGGCGGGCTGCCGGATGGGGTGCACGTTCTGCCTGACGGGGCTGTCGGGTTTCAGCAGGGACCTTCTGCCGTCGGAAATCGTCGACCAGGTCACCCGGGTCCGTTTTGCCATGGAGGAAGGGAAGAAGGTCGGGAACATCGTCCTCATGGGCATGGGAGAGCCCCTCGCGAACTACGAAAACACCCTCAAGGCCATCCGGATCATGAACTGCGACGACGGCCTGGCCTTCTCCAGCCGGCGGATCACCCTGTCCACCTGCGGAATCCCGCCCATGATCCTGAAACTCGGCGAGGACGTCTGCGTCAATCTCGCCGTCTCCCTCAACGCGCCGGACGACACCACGCGGAATGCCCTCATGCCCGTCAACAGGAAATACCCGCTGGAGACGCTGGTCCGGGCCTGCCGGGACTACCCCATGCCGAGGCGCCGCCGGATCACCTTCGAGTACATCCTCATCGACGGTATCAACGCCTCCCCGGAACACGCGAAAAAACTCGTCCGGCTGTTCAGGGGCATGAAGTGCAAGTTCAACCTCATACCCTTCAATGAATTCCCCGGCACCCCCTACCGGGCCCCCTCGAAGAAGACCGTCGAGGCGTTCCGGAAAGTCCTCGTGGATCACCATTACACGGCCGTCATTCGGAAGAGCTGCGGCCAGGACATCCTCGCCGCCTGCGGACAGCTCTCGGGCCGGCACGGGGACGGGACGGAGGTTGAGAAGATGAGAAGTTCGGAAGATCGGTCACAATTGCAGCAGAACCCGGACCCTTTACCCTGAACCCGATACCAATACCAAGCCCTTCAGGCCGTAGGAGGAAACGATGTCCTACCGATTCATTGACTTGCAGGTCAAAGATAATGTCGCCACGGTGACGCTGTCGAAAACAGAAAGCCTCAACGCCCTCGACGTCCCTTTCTCGGCCGAGATCGCGGCCGTATTTCGCGAGGCGGGTGCTCGCGACGATGTGAGGGTTGCCATCCTGTGCAGCCGGGCCAAGGCCTTCTGCGCCGGGCTTGACCTCAAGGCTTTTACCTCGACGGGAATCGACGGTTCGCCGAAGGCGAGCCTAGAATTCCCCGACAAGCTCCGGTCCATCTTCGACAGCTGCGATTTCATCGAGGCCTGCAGAAAGCCCGTGATCGCCGCCGTTCACGGGGCCTGCATCGGCGGGGGGCTGGACATCGTCTCGGCCTGCGACATCCGCCTGTGCACCCGGGACGCCTCGTTCTCCCTGCGGGAGGCGGCCGTGGGACTCGTGGCGGACATGGGCGTGCTCCAGCGCCTGCCGCACGTCATCGGACAGGGCTTCACCCGGGAGATGGCCTACACGGCCCGCTTCTACAGCGCAAAGGAAGCCGAGAAGATGGGGCTTGTGAGCGCCGTCTACCCCGACCGGGAGGCCCTAATGGAGGGGGCACGGGCCCTTGCACTGCAGATTGCCGCGAATGCGCCTCTTGCTGTCCAGGCCACGAAGGAGGTCCTGAACATGAGCCGCCACGCCACGGTGGAGGACGGCATGTCCCTGGCCATGCACAAGAACATGGTTCTTTTCGCCTCGGAAGATTTGAAGGAGGCCGTCCGGGCTTTCATGGAGAGGCGAAAACCCGATTTCCGCGGTCGATAATGGAGGTTGGGGCATGACCCATCCGAGACTGGTTGAGGCGATGACGAAGCCGGGGTTTTACCCTCACCGGCCCCCGGAGGTCGAAACCCTCCAGACCCACATCTCCTTCATCTTTCTCGCGGGCGATTACGTCTACAAGGTCAAGAAAGCCGTCGATTTCGGTTTCCTGGATTTCACCTCCCTGGAAAAGAGAAAGCATTTCTGCGAGGAGGAACTGCGGCTGAACAGGCGGCTGGCGCCGGATTTCTATCTCGATGTCGTCGAGATCGCCGAGGATACCGGCGGGAACATCAACCTGGAGCCCCGCGGAAGGATCATCGAGTACGCCGTTCGAATGAGAAGGCTCCCGGCAGACCGGATGCTCAAGAAGCTGCTCTCCGAGGGAAGGTTCTCGCCTCCGGACATGGAGAAGATCGCCCGGAAAGTTTCCGATTTTCACCGGCAGGCGGATACGGGGGGCCGCATCGACGAAAACGGCGCACCGGCCGTCATCAGGCACAACCAGGACGAAAACTTCGAGCAGACCGAGAAATACATCGGGACCACCATCCCCGGTGAGACATACCGCTTCATCCAATCCTTCATCAACGGATTCATGGACAGGCATCGTCCCCTTTTTGAAAGGCGCGTGCGGGAGCACCGCATCCGGGACTGTCATGGCGACCTGCACATCGAGCACATCTGCCTCGTCGACGGCGTCGTCATCTTCGACTGCATCGAGTTCAACGAGCGGTTCCGCTTCGGCGACGCAGCCGCCGAGGTCGCCTTCCTGGCCATGGACCTGGACTTCAACGGATACCCCGATCACGCGACGGCCTTCGTGGATGCCTACGTCCGTCACTCCGCGGATATCGAGCTTGTAAAGCTTCTCAACTTCTACAGGGCCTACTACGCCTATGTCCGCGGCAAGGTCATCAGCTTCCGCCTCGACGACCGGGGCATCGGGGAGCGGGACCGGGAGGCGGCCAAAGAACTCGCCTCCCGTTACTTCGATCTGGCCTACGCTTACGCCGCCCGACCGGAAAGGAAGACCCTGATCCTCACGGCGGGACTCATGGGTACGGGAAAAAGCATCCTGGCCTCCCGCCTCGCCTCTCTCCTCCGGGCCGACCTCATCCGGACGGACGTCGTGAGGAAGGAGATGCTCCATATCGATCCCGGGGAGCACCGTTACGAGGAATTCGGGAAGGGCATCTACTCGGAAGAGGTTTCGCGGCGGGTCTACGACAGGGCCCTGGAAACGGCTGCGTCGAGGCTCAGAGCAGGGAAATCGGTGATCATCGACGCCTCCTTCAAAAGCAGGACGGAACGCCTGAAGGCCGCTCAAATGGCGAAAGACCTCCAGGCGGATTTCTTCATCCTCGAATGCCGGTTGCCCGACCGGCTCATCACGCAGAGGCTGAAGGCGAGGATGTCCGAGAAGGGAGAGGTTTCGGACGGCCGGGCGGACCTCCTGGGAGCCCAGAAAGGGGATTTCGAGGCGATCGACGAGGTCCCGGCCCGTTCTCACATTGTCGTCGACACGTCCCGGGACCCGGAACGCTGCGTCCACGGGGTAATCGCCGAAATCCAGAAGCGGCAGACGGCATAAAAAAAGCCGGCCGGCACCTTCCCGATGCCGCCCGGCCCCTGTTCAACATACCTTCCCCTGCCCCGGTCACTCCACGGGGGTTCGAATAATCCCTCCCACGTCTTCCTTTTCCGGTTCCTTTTTCTCCACTTTTTCTTTCTCGTAGAGTTTCTTCGATTCGGCAAGGAAGTAATTCACCTTGTAGTCCAGGCCCAGGTTCGGGTAATTCTTCGCGATGCCTTCGAAGCGTCTCATGGCCGCATAATATCTCTTGCTCTTGAAATAGAAATACCCCACGTAAAATTCATGCTCGGCCTGCCGCTCCTTGCACTCCCTCAACTTTTTCTCGGCCAGGAAAGAGAACTTGCTGTCGGGAAAACGGGTGATCAGTTTTTCAAAGGCCGACCGGGCTTTCACCGTTTCCGTCTGGTCGCGGTCGATGGTCTCCATCTGGTTGTAGTGGCACATCCCCGTCTGGTACATGGCGTAGGGGACATTCGGGTTCGTCGGGTGAAGTTCGACGAATTCATTGTAAAACACCAGAGCATCGATGTATCTTTCATCGCTGAAATAAGAGTCGGCGATCCCGAGTTCGGCCATGATGGCAAGCTGGCTTAAGGGATATTCTTCCTTCACCCTTCTGAAGGCCTCGATGGCCTTCTCATAATTTTTCCTGTCGTACTGTTCCTTGCCCCGCGCGTACAGGCTCTCGGGCGTCCTCAGGCGCTCATCGCCGCCCCACAGCCGGTCCCACAAAGCGCAGCCTGAAATCGAAAGAAGCCACAGGAGAACAAGACCGACCCCTATCGAGGTCCGGGTCCATTTCCGATCCCCCGATGGAAGCCGTTCTCGACACGTTTTTTCCGTCATGATGCTCCTTCGAACCCCGCAGGTAGTGATCTCGGGAAATTACAGAGCCTTGTTCACGAACTCCTTCAGCCGGTCCTTGGGCGCGAGACCAACGATTTTATCGACGATCTGTCCGCCCTTGAAGAGGATGAGCGTGGGGATGCTCATGACGCCCAGATCGGTGGCAACCTTCCGGCTTTCATCCACGTTGATCTTCGCGACCTTGACCCTGCCCTTGTACTCCTTTGCCAGTTCGTCGATGATAGGCGCGATCCTCTGGCAGGGACCGCACCAGGGCGCCCAGAAATCGACGAGGGCGGGCTGGTCGGATTTCAAAATTTCCTGATCAAAGTTACCGTCACTGACATGAATCAAATCTTCGCTCATCGGGTGACCTCCGTCACGGCGATCGCTGCCGGAAAAATAAAGGGCACCTTCCCTCGCCATGCAAACAGCGAGGCGCCCTTTTTTGTTTTATATGCCATCAGATGTCCGTTCTGTCAAACCCATTTTCAGTCCCGGAAGACAAGGTTTTGACAGGGCTTTCCATATCTGATAATAGAGGGGGCGGCTTCAGCCTGTATCGACAGGCGTCCCCCGCGGCCGGGGAAGGCCCGGGCATGTGAGACACCTGCAAAACGGAAAGGGAGGTCTTCACTCATGAGGCCGCTCGGCATCATCGCCGGCACGGTCCTGCACGGGGCAAACGTCTTCGATGGACTGAAGAAAGAGCACATGGTCAATGAATTCGGGCGGGTCACCGTCTGGGTTTCAAAGGAGATCGTCCTCATCTCACGCCATGACCGCGACCCCGGGGAATACGTCCTTCCCCATCTCATCAACCACCAGGCCAACCTCACGGCCCTGAAGACCCTCGGCATCGGAGAAGTCGTCGCCCTCAACTCGACGGGCTCCCTGAAAAAGGAGCTGCCGCCGGGGTCCATCGTCGTGCCCGATGACTTCATCCTGGTCGCCGACACGCCCACGATCTTCTCAGACCGGCCCGTTCACATCACGCCCGAGCTGTCCGGCGAGGTGCGGCGCCGCCTCATCGAGGCGGCCGGCGCCTGCGGGATTCCCGTCGTCGAACGGGGCGTCTACTGGCAGACGGTGGGTCCGCGGCTGGAAACGAAGGCCGAAATCCGTATGATGGCCTCTTTCGCCGACATTGTGGGGATGACCATGGCCGCCGAAGCGATTATCGCGCAGGAGCTCGGGCTTTCCTATGCCGCGCTCTGCTCGGTCGACAACTATTGCAACGGCGTGGTGGAAACACCCCTGACCATGGAGACGATCATCGAGGGCGCAAAGAGAAACCGCGAAACCATGCTGACGATTGTCGGCAAGTACATCGAAAGGAGCCGGAAATGAAGTTCTCAAAAAGGGGGGACAAGGGAGAGACAAGCCTGCTGGGCGGACAGCGGGTCCCGAAATACGACCCGAGGCCCGAGACATACGGCGTTCTCGATGAAGCGAGCTCCGTCATGGGTGTGGCGAGGGCCATGACGAGAAGTCAGAAGATCAAGGACATCCTCCTTGCCGTTCAGAAGGATCTCCTGATGATGGGCGCCGAGCTTTCGGCACTCCCCGGGGACGTCCAGAAGCTCTCGAAACGGATCGACGAATCGGACGTCCAGCGCGTCGAGGATCTCATCGACGACCTGCAGAAAGAGGTCAAATTGAAGAACGAGTTCATCTACCCGGGCGAAACGGTGGTGTCCGCCCAGATCGACGTGGCTCGAACGGTCATACGGCGGGCGGAACGGAACGCGGCGAAGATGAAGGACGACGGCCTGGTGAAAAACCCCGAGATCCACAAGTACCTCAACCGGCTGGCCGACATGCTCTTCACACTGGCAAGATACGAGGAGGTAAAGGGGTAGTTTGATTTTGAGTTTTGATTGTTGAATGGGAAGACCGGCGCTGTTTCCACCCGTTATTCCCATCTCTTCATTGCAGAGAACGCTCAGACAGGGAGAGAAAGCGATGCGAAAGGACAAAGGGCACTATAAGGAAAAATATCCCGCTGACCGGAAACTGGATGATAACGTCGCCGAGGCGGTCAGGAAAAAGGCTCAGAAGGGGGATTTGACCTGCGCGATAGCCTTTAACATTGCCGAGGCGGCGAAGGTCTCTCCCGCGGAGATCGGATTTGCCATGGACAGGCTGGAGATTCCGATAAAGAAATGTCAACTGGGTCTTTTCGGATACAGCCCGATCAGCAGGATCATCCAGAAAGCGGAGACCGTTTCCGTCGAATTGGAAAGGGCAATACGCGAAGCCGTGACGGACGGGAGACTTTCCTGCGATGCCTCCTGGAAAATAGCGAAAGAATTCAAGATGGCGAAGATCCGGGTTTCCGCCGCCTGTGAGAAACTCGGCATCAAGATATCGCACTGTCAGCTGGGCGCCTTTTAGGTGCGGAGAAGACGCGTCGAACCTTCAGCTCTCTGCCTTTCGCCCGATGCCCGATGCCGGCCGCTTGATGCCTAATACTTCACATAATGGAACGGTTCGACGGCCGCGAGGGAGTCATCGTCAAGGGTCTTGAACTTGGCCTTCTCGATGAGTTGCCGGGCTTTTTCCATCTGGTCGACATCGACGACGAAAATGGCTGTTTTCCAGCTCTCGAGAACGAACCCGTAGGCATTGTTGATATTGATGTTCTCCTTGGCGAGAAGCTGCGTCAGCTTGTCCAGTCCGCCGGGCTTGTCCTCGATAATGACGGCCATGACCTCCTTCATGGTGACCATGAGCCCCTCGGCGGTCAACGCCTTCCGGGCCCGCCCGGGATCGTCGACGATGAGGTTGATGACGCCATAACTGTGAGACGTGGCGATGGTGGTGGCCCGGATGTTGACCTTTTCTTTCGAAAGAACACGGGTGATCCGGGCGAGCTGCCCCGGCTTGTTCTCCGCGAACACGGATAGCTGATGCACCGTCATGTCTCTGCTCCTATGGTAACGCTACAAGAATGCTGTCCTCCCCGGGCTGTTCAAAAACGCCAGATACAAGGCCCCCGATATCCTGAGGACTGAGGCGTACTGTGATACGTACGCCGCAGCGACGAAGGATGAGGGAAACGCCGTAGATGGTTGTTTTTCAACAGTCCGCTACTCTTTGCGATTGTCGATGACCCTTACCGCCTTCCCCTCCGTCTTCGGCAAGCCCCCGGGGGCCACCAGGTCCACTTTCGGCGTGATCAGAATGTCGCTCTTTAACGCTTCGATGATCCTTTTCTGGAGAGCCTCGAGATGCAGCAGGTCCCCGTCGAAGAATTCCCTCTGCACCTCCACCCGGACGGTCATGATGTCGTTGAACTCCTCCCGATCCAGGATGATGACGTAATCCGTCCCCACGCCGGGGATCTCCATGAGTTTTTTTTCGACCTGGATGGGGAAGATGTTGACGCCCTTGATGATGAGCATGTCATCGGTCCTCCCCTTGATCCTGTCGATGCGGCGGTGGGTCCGGCCGCATTCGCAGACCCCGGGAATGATCCGCGTGAGGTCCTTCGTCCGGTAGCGCAGGATGGGCATCCCCTCGCGCAGAAGGGTCGTCATGACCAGTTCTCCTTCCCCGCCGTCCGGCACCGGCTCCAGGGTGTCGGGATTGATGATCTCCACGATGAAATTGTCTTCCCAGATGTGAAGACCCGTCTGACAGGGGCATTCGAAGGCAACGCCGGGACCGTTCATCTCGGAGAGGCCGTAGGAATTATAGGCCTTGATCCCGTAAAACTCCTCGATCCTCTTTCGCGTCTTTTCCGAGTGCGGCTCCGCCCCGATGAAGGCGATCTTCAGTTTCGTGTCTTGCTTTGGATCCAGACTCATCTCCCCGAAGACGGTGTAGAGATGGAGGGCGTAGCTCGGAATGATGTGGATCACGGTGGTGCCGAAATCGCGCATGAGCTGGATCTGGCGCTTGCTGTTCCCCGCCCCGGCGGGGATGACGAGGGCCCCGAGCTTCTCGGCCCCGTAGTGAAAGCCGAGCCCCCCCGTGAAAAGACCGTAGGTCATCATGTTCTGGAAGACATCCCCCCTGCGCACACCCGTCATGTACATGCACCGGGCCACAAGGTTCGTCCAGGCCCCGACGTCATTCACCGTGTGAAAGATGACCGTCGCCCGTCCCGTGGTGCCGGAGGAGGAGTGCATCCGGACGAGTTCATTCTTCGAGACGGCCAGAAACCCGTAAGGCCAGCTCGCCCGGAGGTCTTCCTTCGTCGTCAGGGGGATACGCTTCACATCGTCGAGGGAATTGATTTTCGCCGGGTCAAACCCCTTCTCCCTGAAGACGCCTCCGTAGTGAGGAGATTCCGCGGCCCTCCGGAGCGTGCTTTTCAGCCGCTCCATCTGGACGGCCTCGAGTTTCTCCCGCGGCATGGTTTCGATATCCGGTTCCCAGTACATGCTTCAAGCCCTCCGCTTCGTTTGGAAATTTCTTACAATCCGGCGGGGAATTTATCAAGACAAAAAACCGTTCGATTCGAAACTTCACGCTTGCAAAGCGCGGATGTTCGCGGATATAAGTCCCTGACCATTGTGAATTCCGAGTTTTCATGACACCGAATACGGATTGAACCGTGATAGAGAAATTTTTCACACCCATCCATTCAATACTCATCATTCAAAACTCAAAATGGGAGCAGGCTCCGGTCCTGTGAACCAAGGGAGACATGTCATGCAGAACTTCGTCTTTGAAAACCCGACCCGGGTCATCTTCGGGAAGGGCAGCATCGCGCGGATCGGCCAGGAGTTGAAGCGCTTCGGAAGCAAGGCCCTCCTTGTATACGGCTCGGGGAGCATCAAGAAAAACGGTGTCTACGACCAGGTGGTGGCCTCGCTGAAAGAGGCCCGGGTCCCCTTTGTCGAATTCGCGGGCGTCCGCTCCAACCCCTACCTCTCCAAGGTTCTGGAAGGGATCGAGGTTGCCAAAAGGGAGCAGACGGATGTGATCCTCGCCGTCGGCGGCGGAAGCGTTATCGACACGGCGAAGACCATCGCCTGCGGCGTGAAGGCCGATCACGACATCTGGGATTTCTTCACTTACAAGAAATCCATCGGGGGCGCCCTGCCGGTGCTGACGATCCTCACCATCTCGGCGAGCGCTTCCGAAATGAACCCGGCGGCCGTCATAACGAAGGAAGAAACCTGCCAGAAGTTCAGCATCCGCTCCCTTTTCATCCAGCCGAAAGTTTCCATCATGGACCCTTCAGTGCTTTCCTCCCTGAGCGACGCCTACACGGCTTACAGCGCCGCCGACGCGATCGCTCACATGCTCGAGGGGTATTTCAACAACACGGAACCCGCGGGCATCCTCCAGGACCGCCTCGTGGAGAGCCTGATGCGGACCCTCATGGAAGCGACGGAGGCCTGTCTCAGGGACCCGGCGGATTACAATGCCCGGGCGAACTTCATGTGGGCCGCCACACTGGGTTTCAACGGACTCACGACGGCGGGCATGGGAAACGTGCGTTACCCGGTTCACATGATCGAGCACTCCCTGAGCGCCATATACGATGTCCCACACGGGGCGGGGCTTTCCATCGTGCTCCCCGCCTGGATGACCTGGGCGAGCCGGAAGAACCCGGCCAAGTTCGCAAGGCTTGCAAGGGAGGTCTTCGGCGTGAAGCTCAAAGACGACGTCCGGGCCGCCGCACGGGGGATTTCAAGACTGAAGGCCTGGTTCATTGCCATTAAAGCCCCGGTGAGGCTGCGGGAGGTCGACATCCCGGCACGGGACATCAAAAAAATCGCCGCAAATGCCGTCATGCTCGCTGAGACCTGGCGCCTTACCGGCTACCCGGAGGAGGTCATCGCCGACATTCTGAAACTGTGCCGATAGACCCAATCATTCTTTAGGCTGACCCTTCGCCATTCGCCGTTAACCACTTTGCCGGGGGCGTACGCTACAGGGACGAGGGATGAGAGAGACAAAACAGACAGACGTTTTTCAACAGCCGATGACGGGGATCATCCTGTCCGGCGGCAAAAGCACCCGCCTCGGCGGTCTGAACAAGGCCTTCATCCAGGTCCGGGGGGAGCGGCTTATCGAAAGGACGATCCGGATCTATCGGAAACTCTTTAAAGATATTTTCATTGTGACCAACTCCCCTCTCGACTACCTCGAGTTCAATGTGGAGATCGTGACGGACATCATCCCGGGAAAAGCCGCCCTCGGGGGAATTTACACGGGGCTTTTCTTTGCCACCTGCGATCATGCTTTTGTCTCGGCCTGCGATATGCCCTTTCTGAATGCCCCCTTTATCCGATACATGATGAGCGAAACGAAGAACCACAGCGTCGTCGTCCCGCGCACTCCCGAGGGACTCCAGCCCCTTCACGCCATATATTCCCGCAGGCTCATAAAACCGATCCGGCGGCTCATCGAGGAGGATCGGCTTAAAATCACTGATCTTTTTCTCAAATCCGGCGTCCGGGAAATCCCCCCGGAGAAGATAACCGAGTTCGACCCGGAGATGCGCCTCTTCATGAATATCAACACGGCCGAAGAACTCGAAAATCTGGCCGACCGATGAAGCCGCCCCGTCCCAGTTTTCGGTTGACAATTCGGAGGTTTTTGGATAGCACTTCGTCCATTGTCGCCCTGCCGATATGAGGAGGGTTTTGAGCTCATCCTATTTTCATCCATAAGGGGGGGTATTCTATGAGCGGCGAGAAACTTTTCGGCTTGCCTGCGGAAAGCGGGCGATGGATCTTCGTTCTGCTGGGGTTCATTATTAACCTCTGTCTAGGAAGCGTCTACGCATACAGCGTCTTCAGGGGTCCGGTCCAGAAACTCCTGAACGCATCCGCAACCGAGGCGGGTATGCCCTTCATGATCTTTCTGGCCCTTTTTGCCATCATGGTTTTCTTCGGCGGCCAGGTCATGGCCAAGCTCGGCCCCAAGATGCTGGGCATGATCGGCGGGATCATCGTGGGCGCGGGGTGGATGCTGGCGAGCCAGTCATCGAGCATTAACATGCTGAACATCACCTACGGCGTGATCGGCGGCGGCGGTGTGGGGCTCGCCTACGGGGTGCCCCTGGCCGTCAACGGCCGATGGTTCCCCGACAAGCGGGGCCTCGCCCTCGGACTGACGCTGGCCGGCTTCGGCGGGTCGCCCTTCGTGTCCGCCAACGTCGCTGCGGCCCTCATCAAGGCCGTGGGGCCCATGCAGACCTTCTTCTACATGGGGGCGGCCTTCCTCGTCATCATGCTGGCCTGTTTCATCCCCTTCCGATTCCCCGTTGAGGGCTGGAGACCCGCCGGTTGGACGCCGCCGGCTGCGGCCGCGGCAAGCGCCATCGACCTCAACATGGGCCAGATGTCGAAGACCTCTACCTTCTGGGGGCTCTTTCTTTGCTACATCATCGGCTGCCTCGCGGGACTCATGGCGATCGGGATTTCGGCCTCCGTCGGCCTGGAAATCATCAAGATCGACGCAGCGACGGCCGCCATGCTGGTCGGTGTCTTCGCCATTTTCAATGGTCTGGGCCGACCCCTTTTCGGGGTGTTGACGGACAAACTCAACCCCCGGAATGCGGCGCTCATCTCCTTCGTCCTTATCCTGGTGAGCTCGCTCGGCATGCTGACGGCAGGCCCCGGAAACGTGATGCTCTACACACTGTGCTTCGTCGGTTTCTGGCTCGTGCTCGGCGGGTGGCTGGCGATTGCGCCCACGGCGACGACGATCTTCTTCGGCGTGAAAAACTACGCCAAGAATTACGGGCTCGTCTTCTTCGCTTACGGCATCGGCGCCATCCTGGGCGGCATCATCGCGGGACAGGCAAAGGACGCCTTCGGGTCTTTCACCTACGCCTTCTATCCCACGGCGGGTCTCGCCGTCCTGGGTATGATCATCGCCTTCATGATGATGAAGCCGGTGAAAAAGGCATAGCCCCCGGCATTCCAAAATCTGTCCCGGAAACGAAAGCGCCGGTCGGATCGACCGGCGCTTTTTTAAAAAAGGGGACTGTCCCCTTTTTTTACAATCCCCTCAGGAGGGGATAGATCTTTCTCCCGTAGATCCGCCTTAGAACGTGAGAGGGATGAACCGCGGCGGCCGCCGCCAGCAGGAATGACAACCCGATGAAATCGCCTTCCGCGTAGCAGAGGGCCGCTTTCTGGTAGAGGGCCTCCCCGGTGTACCGCCGCCGGCTGTCCGCCTTCTCATACCAGGGGCGTCTTTCCTGCTCGCTCAGGAAATCCGCAAGGGACGGCTCTTCCTCTCCCCGCCTTCTCCGCCGCATGCGTTCGAGGGCCCAGGCGTCGTAGAGTTCCTGCTCCTTTTTCCTCTTGATGGAAACGGATCTCCCGTGGATCCTGTAGAGAACGAGAGGCTCGGGGACGGTGAGAAGAAGATGCCCCTTTTCCGCCAGGCGGTTCCAGAGATCCGTGTCCTCGACCTGGCGGAACTCCGGCCGGTAGCCGCCGGCGTCGAGAACGGTTGGCCGGTGCATCAGGACGGAGGAATGGATGAAGCGGAGGGGAACGCCGTTTTCGACAAATTTGCGGAAATCCTTCTCGTCGAAGGGCCCGGCGGTGCCGATGAATCCCAGGCGCCTGCCCTCCTCGTTGATGAAACACCCGAGCGTCCCGATCACCCGGGCCCCGGGGTGTTCCGCAAGGTACTGAAGCTGCCTCTCGATCTTCCTCGGCAGAAAGACATCATCGGCGTCGAGCCTTGCCACCCAGTCGAAACGGGCTTCCTCCAGGCCCCGGTTGGCCGCCTCGCAACGGCCGCGGTTTTCCTGCGCGATGAATCTCACCCGTTTGTCCAGGCGGGCATAGCGCTTCATAACCCCCTGGCTTCCGTCGGTGGAACCGTCGTCCACAAGGAGGATTTCAACATCCTGATGGCTCTGGCCGAGGACGCTCTCGATCGCCTCGGGGAGAAAGCGATCGCCGTTGTACACGGGTATGACCACGGAAATCTTCACACCGGGTGCTCCGACATCACTGTCAAAAAGCCTCTTTGCCGAGGCGCTTCAGGAGCGGCCCCTGCAGACGTCATCGTCCGTTTTGACCTCGCCGGTCATGATGCGTTCTATTTTCCACTCTCCGCTTCTCTTGACCAGGAAGGTCCACCGGCTGATCTGCCTGGCTTCATCCTCGGTGGGCCAGTTTTCCAGGCAGAGGGCCTGCGTTTCGTCGAGGACCTCGAAGCGCTGGTTCAGAGGGCGCCGCAACCCTCCATTCAAACCCGCCGCCCCGAGGATGGATGCCCGGAGTCCTTCGCGGCTCACATCGTCCTCACCGACCCGCAGGGGGTATGCGCTCACCATGTCGAGGCTCTTCTCGACCTGTAAAGGGTCCTGCCGGCCGGCGTTGAACAACTTCATGGCGTCCATGAGGGGCTGCAGCGTCTGATTCTCCTTTTTCCTGAAGGGCCTGTCGAGAAGCGTGTTCACACAGCCGCAGCCCTCAACGACCCACACGGGCCTGCCGAGTTCGTCGGAAATCCGGTATGCGGGGACCCCCTTGAGGTCCCGGTAGATCTGATCGAAGGGCTCCTTCGGCACGAGGATGAGCTCCGTCTCGGGCCACTGCTCAAGCGCCATCCTGCCGGCCCGGATGAAATCATCCACCATGATGAGCCCGGAGACGATGATGTTACCTCCGTAGGTTTCATTCTTGACCGCAAAGGCATGATGCTCGTTCTGAAAGGCTCCTCCACGCTCCGCCAGGGCCGTACTGATACGGCCATGGGCGGCCTCGGACGTGAGCCAGAGCACACTGCGGTAGGCGCCCCCGAAATTCGTCAGGTTTCCCTTCAGGGTCCGCTCCATGACGACCCTGATGGGGGTCGTGAGCGGCGCCCGCATGTCCGGGTAGGGATTCAGGGGGATTTCGAAACGGCTGCGCATGCGACTCGAAAATTCCATGAATTCCTCCATGGGGCACTCGAGCTTTTCAACCGTTTCCGGCGCAACGCACAGGGTGTAGCCGGGCCAGTAGAGGATCATGCTCTTCGCGCCATAGGCCGCGAAGTACTCGTAGGTGTTCTCGATGTCGTTCCAGCCGCAGACCCGGGGCAGAGGGACGATCGTCCCGACCAGATCCATCTTGTACTTCCGGAGAAGCGGAAGGGAAGCGATGGCGGTTTCGCCGTCCCTGCGCCTCTTGCGAAAGATCTTCGCCCAGAGCTCGGGTTTCGCGGAGTGCATCGAGACGTTGATCTCGATGGGCCTGAAACGGGAAAGCTCCTTCAGAAAAGTCTCGTCGAGCATGACGGCATTCGTGGTGAAGCAGATCTTGTTCGACAGGTACTTTCGACGGATGAGCTTGAGGATCTCGAAAAACTTCGGGTGGAGAAAGGCCTCGCCCTCGGCGATCCGGCCCGGGAGGCTGTCGCTCATGCGGATGGGGTCCTTGTGCAGGGGCATGAGGCTCAGCTGGTGCTTGACGTCCTCGATGTCGCGGAACAGGCCCCTCGCGATCGGGAAGGGGTTCAGATTGTTCGAGCAGAAGATGCAGCGGCTGTTGCAGATCGCGCTGATGGGAAGCTGGTTCGGGTAACGGTTTCCGGCCAGCCATTCGCGGAAAAAAACGCTCTCTCCCCCCGCCGGCAATGCGGTCGGGCTGATCGGCCCGACGGCCGGCTGCCCTGCCCGTTTTTCAGTACCGGGATGCTCCTGTAACGCTTCGCCTTTCATCGATCTCTCCTTTGACTCCCGCTCTTACCCCCTGTTTCGTGGCGCCATGAGACACCCTGTCCGTTTCACCGGAAGGCCGGGAAACGGTCATGCCGGAATTGCGGGTCCTCGAAGATCAGGTCCATGCTCACACCAAAGCAGGCTGTGGGATGTCGGGATTCTCCCTTCATCATGGCCGTATCGGCGTCACAGGGACGGCCTCGCTTCTACCCGTTTCATCCTTCGTCCGCCTTCCAGGCGTGTACCGGGGAAGAGTCCCTCTTTTTTTGCCGCCTCGCAGAACCAGTAGCCCGCCCAGAGGTTCCCGGAGCTGTAATAGTTCTGGGCCACACAGCTCCCCAGGCAGATCCCCCGCATGACGCAGTCGCCGCAGATACCCTCAAATCGGTGGGGGAGCCCCTCGCGAAGTTCCTTCAGAATGGCGTTGTTCTCCCAGATGTCCGCAAGCCGGTCATGGGCGGCATGGCCGAAGACAAGCTCGGGGATCGTCTCACCGATCCCGCAAAGGGCGTAAGAGCCGTTTCCCAGGACACCGAGGATCCCCAGGATACCGCACACGCCGCACCCGTCGCCTTTCTCCCCGAACATCCTGCTCATAGGTCTGAAGGCGATCGGGTGACTGTAGTGCAACCGCAGGGGTGTGGTCGCGGATAGTTCGTTTTCCACCCACCGGCCGATGTCGACCAGTTCCTCGATCGTCAGCGTCTCCCCGGTCTCGTGCATCTTCTCCCCCCGGGCCGTCGGCTGGACGATGTTGAATTTCACCGAATCGGCTCTCAGCCCTTCGGCGAGACGGACCACATCCTCGATCTGTTCCCTGTTGCGACGCATGACGGTCATGATGATCTGGGGGTGGATGCCCGCCTCGACGAGGTTGCGGACGCCGTCGACGGCCTGCCGGAAAGACCCCGCGACGCCTCTCACCCACTCGTGCGTCTCCGCGTCCGCCCCGTCGATGCTCACGGACACAAAAGGGCTCGCGCAGGATGCGATCTTCCTCGCGAGTGCGGGCGTGCAGAGGACGCCGTTCGTCTCGATCGTCAGGCGGAGACCCTCTTCTTCGATGTGATCGAGAAGTTCGCCGATCTGCGGATGGAGGAGCGGTTCGCCGCCCGTCAGTTTTACGGAGCCGAGCCCCAGGGCCTTTGCCTGATCGATAATCGATTTGAAGAGATCCACCTCCAGCGAGGGATACACCCGCTCACCGTTCTGAAACTTCGGCTGGATCCAGCAGTGCCGGCAGCAGAGGTTGCACCCTTCGGTCAGATAGAAGTAGATGCAGTTCAGGGGGTAGATCGGGATGCTTCCCTCGAGGTGCGCCGGCTTCGAAGAGCGCTCGGCCGGCGGAACACCGCCTTCGAGGGGCGCTTCGCTCGAGGGGCGCTTTGCATCAGGAGTGCAGCGCTCGGGGTTCTCTTTGATGTAAAGGGATTTTTTCTTCCGCTCACTTTGCTTCATGTTTTTCTCCATAAAGTGCTCTATCCTGCAACTTCGAACCCCACGAGGCCCTGCTTTTCCAGGCTCCGGACGAATTCATGGAGGTGGTCCTTCACCTCCTCCGGAACGGCTTCGGCGCTTTCCCTGAGCTCAGCCGATATGTCATCAATGGAATGATCGCCGTCGAGGAGCTTCCAGACAAAGACGCCCGTCGGGTTGAGGCCGAAGGCGTTCCCCGTGTCGGGATCGAAGAGGATGGCCCAGTCGTCGAACTCCTCGCGCAGCACGATGAGCGGGTTTGCTACCGGCCTGTCTTTCATGTCCATTACTTCCTCCTGTCTGCCCTGAACAATATCTTTAATGATTCAGCGTAGATAATTAATTTATGCGCTATCGCATACCGCATCGAGACCGGGACGAACCCGGTCGGCAAGAAAGGTTTTGCAAAAAACATACCCCGAAAATCACTGAACATTATCGGCACATCCCGCTCGCTGCCGGCCGATGGCAACGGGCGCCTCAAGGGGTCGTCAGACCCGCCTGTTTTGGGTTGCACTGGGCCCGGGAAATGGGGTATGTGAGATAGGGTTTTTCGCCGTCCGGAAAAGGTAATCCATGGAGAAATTCGACGCGATCATCGTGGGGGCGGGGCTCGCCGGCCTGGGATGCGCCTGGACCCTCGCCGGAAAAGGGCTCGAGGTCCTCGTCCTGGAGCGGGGGGACTACCCCGGTGCGAAAAACCTCTCGGGCGGGCGACTTTATGTGAATCCCGTGCGGGAACTCTTTCCCGGTCTGTGGGATGAGGTGCCGCTCGAACGCTTCATTGTCCATGAAGGGGTCACGGTCATGGCCGGAGAGCGTTCGCTCACGCTCGATTACTCCGGCGACGAACTTCGGGCCGCTCCTCACCAGAGTTACAGCGTCCTTCGGTCGAGAGTCGACCGGTGGATATCCGAGCGCCTCGAGGAAAAGGGCGTCATGATTCTGCCCAAGACCCGCGTCGATGACGCGATCAGGGAAAACGGCAAAATCGCGGGCGTCATCGCCGGCGGCGATGATCTCCGCGCCGACGTGGTCGTGGCCTGCGACGGCGTGGTCTCGCTTCTTGCCGAAAAAGCCGGGCTCCACCCGCCCGGGAGGGCCGAACACTACGCCGTCGCAATCAAGGAAGTCATCGCCCTCGACCCGTCCCGTATCAACGACCGCTTCAACCTCGATGGAAACGAGGGGACGGCGCGACTCTACGTCGGCGAGGTCACCGGAGGGCTCTTCGGGGGCGGTTTTCTCTACACAAACAAAGACAGCCTGAGTCTCGGGCTCGTCATGGGCATTCAGGACTTCGTCCGGAAAGGAGGCGCCGCCGAGCTTCCCGCCCTTCTCGACGCCTTCAAGTCGCGGCCGGAGATCGCCCCTCTGGTAAAAGGCGGCAGGACCCTGGAATACGGCGCCCACATGATCCCCGAAGGGGGGTACGGGGGCTTGGTCCCGCTTTTCGGCGACGGCATCCTCGTCGCGGGCGACGCAGCGGGATTCGCCCTCAACATGGGATTCACCGTGCGAGGCATGGAATACGCCATGGCCTCGGGCCACTTCGCGGGGAAAGCCGTCCTGAAAGCGAAGGAGGCAGGGATTTTCGACGCGACGTCCCTTTCCATCTACGGGAAAATGCTCGAAGAGAGTTTCGTGCTCAAAGACTTCATCCGTTTCCGTGAGTCGCCGGCGGTGCTTTCAAACCCGCGATTTTTCAACCACTACCCCGATCTCATCGGGGAGATCATGAAGGACCTTTACAGCATACCTGCCGGCCCCAAGGAGAGGATCTTTCCGACCGTTAGAAAGCACCTCCCGCTCGGCGAGATATGGGCGATCTTCAAGGACCTGAGAGGTATAGCAAGAATATGACCGTTTGTCCGGACACTTTCGATCACTCCCTCTCCCGAAGGGAGAGGACCGGGGCGGGCGGTTCAGGGTTTCAACACAACAGGAATAAATCACAGGTGACAGCGTGGATTTAAAGGCAAAGCTCGGGCTCGATGTCTTCAAACCCGGCAGGGAGCCACACATCGTAATAAAGGCCGGGTGTGAAAAAGATCCTTTGCTCAAGCCCGCCGTGAAAATCTGCCCTGCCGGCTGCTACAGCGAAAACGAGAAGGGAGAGGTCTCCATCAACGTAGATGGGTGCCTCGAGTGCGGGACCTGCCGGATCGCCTGCGGGACGGCGGTTCTCGACTGGAACTACCCCGAGGGCGGCTTCGGCGTCCAGTTCCGCTTCGGATGAAACCGGGGGACAGGGTCAAGGGTATCGGGTACAGGGATTGAAAAAGTGCCCTGCTGGAATATTGACGGGAAAGAAGGAAGAGGCTGAACGGAACGGGGAGGCCGAGGCGAGTGAAGTGAAACAGCTTAAATAAGGAATTCAAAATTCAAAATTTAAAATTCATAATGGGAGCAGGCACCGGCCTGCAACCCGGAAGGAGGGGACCATGGACTTCAAACTGACGGAGGAACAGGAACTGATCCGAAAGAACATCCGTGAATTCTGTGTGAAACATGTCGATCCCATCGCCGCCGAGATCGACGAGAAAGAAATCCACCCGGCGGACCTCTTCAAAAAGCTCGCAGAGGGAGGTTGGATGGGCATCCCCATCCCGACGCAATGGGGCGGCTCCGGGTCGGACTACCTGACCAACGCCATCGTCGTGGAGGAGCTGTCACGCTCCTGCTCCTCGACGGGGTTCACCGTTTCGATCCACGTCGGAATCGCCTGCATGCTCATCAACCTCCTCGGAAACGAGGATCAGAAGAAGAAGTACCTCGTCCCTCTCGCCACGGGACAGCACATGGGGGCCTTCGTCCTCACCGAACCGGGGGCCGGCACCGACGTCATGGCCGCGACGACGACGGCCGCCAAGGACGGCGACTTCTACGTGATCAACGGCACGAAGACCTTTATCTCCAACGGGCCGCTGGCCGACACCTACCTCGTCTTCTGCTGGACCGACAAGGCGGCGGGGCGCAAGGGGATGAGTTCCTTCATCATCCCGAAAGGGACCGCCGGCCTGAAACCCGGCGAGCACTTTCACAAAATGGGGCTCCGCTCCTCGCAGACCTCGGAGGTCGTATTCAAGGACTGCCGCGTCCCCAAGGCAAATCTCCTGGGGCCGGAAGGGGCGGGCCTCGGCAACGCCATGCTCGGCTTCGACCACGGGCGCGTGGGGATCGCCGCGCAGGGCGTGGGCATCCTCCAGGCGGCCCTCGATGAGTCCATCAGGTACTCCAAGGAAAGGGTCCAGATGGGTACTCCCATCGCCCGTCACCAGGCCATCGCCTGGATGATCGCCGACATGGCGACGGACCTCCAGGCGGCGCGCTGGCTCACCTACCATGCCGCATGGCTGAAGGACCAGGGAAAGCCCTTCAGCAAGGAAGCCTCCATGGCCAAGCTCTACGCGTCGGAAAAAGCCATGCACCACACGATCAAGGCCGTCCAGATTCACGGCGGGTACGGCTACATCAAGGGCGCGAAGGTGGAGCGCATCATGCGCGACGCCAAGATCCTGGAGATCTACGAGGGGTCCTCGGAAGCCCAGCGGATGGTTATCTCGGGTACGGTGCTGAGATAAAAGAAAGACATAAGGCATAAGGCGTAAGGCTAAGGGCTTATGGCAATGCCATCTTCGCCTTGCACCTTGAGCCTTTAGCCTTGAGACCGGAGGCATATATGCCCACCCTTATTGCCTGTTTCAAGTGGGTCATCGACGAAGCCTACATCCGCCGGGGGTCCGACGGGAAGCTCGACTTATCGGCCGTGGACTACAAGATCGGGGAATATGACCGCAATGCCATCGAGGAGGCCGCCCGCCTGCGAGATGCAGGGGGCGGCGGGAGCGTGATCGGCATCACCGTCGGGACGACGGAGGCCGCGAAAGGGGTCAAGGACGGTCTGTCCCGCGGGATGGACCGGGCCTTCTTCATAGCGGACCCGGACTTCCGCGACCTCGAACCCGCCCGGACGGCCGCCATTCTCGCGGAGGTCATACAGTCCCGCATCCCCCAATACGATCTCATCACCTGCGGCGAAGGTTCGAGCGACCTCTATGCCCAGCAGGTCGGACCGCGTCTCGCGGAACTCCTCGGCATCCCCTGCGTTGCCTTCGTTCAGAAGATCACCCTGGGGGATGGAAAGATCGTCGCGGAGCGAAAGGTCGAGGAAGGCACGGAAGTCGTATCGGCCCCGACGCCGGCCCTGGTGACGGTGCTCCCCGACATCAACACGCCGCGGATCCCCGGCGTGAAGGACACGCTGATGGCGGGCAAGAAGCCCGTGACGACCATCACGAAGAGGGATCTCCCCTCCATGCCGGAAGCCCGGCTCAAGACAGTGGACATGAAGGCGGCGCGGATGGAGAGAAGCTGCGAGAAATTCGGGACGGATCCCGGGGAGATCAAAAAATTCATCGACGCCCTGGTGAGAAAGGGCGTCATACGATAGAGGAAATACCATGGCAGGAATCTGGATTCTTGCGGAATGGAGAGACCAGGCCCTCGAGCTTTTGGGCATCGGCAGGCAACTCGCGGACAAGATGGGAGTGTCCCTTTCGGTCATGATCGGCGACACGCCTGAAGGGGCAAAGGTCTTCATCGCTCACGGCGCGGACGAAGCGATTCTCCTGCCGGCGCTTCCGGAAGGACAGTCACCGGATGCCTTCATTCCGCTCATCGCCGAAGAGGCCGGCAGGACGGAGCCCGATCTGATCCTGATCCCGGCGACCTACCGGGGGAAGGAACTTGCCGCCCGACTCGCGGTTCGGCTCAAGACGGGCCTCTGCAGCAGCTGCACGGCGATCACCTTTGACGAAGAGTCAAAATCCGTTCTGATGGACCGTCTCGCATACGGCGGCGCAGCCCTGCAGAGGGTCTCCTGCTCCACCCGCCCCGTCATGGCTACCATCCCGCCCCGGACCTTCGAACCGGCGCCGGAGTTTGCGGGAAGGGAGGGAAAGGTCCGGGAACTTGCCGCCCCGGCGCATTCAGCCGTGAAGATCCTCGAGAAAAGGGCCAGGACCCGCGAGATAAAGGATATCACGGAATCTCCTGTCGTCGTCTGCGCGGGAAGGGGTGTTGAAAAGAAGGAGGATCTTTCCCTCGTACGGGAACTGGCGGAAGTTCTCGGAGGAGAGGTCGCCGGCACACGGCCGGTCACGGAGGAGTTGCACTGGCTTCCGGAGGAACTCTGCATCGGCCTCTCCGGCATCTCCGTCAAGCCGGACCTCTACATCGGTCTCGGCGTCTCCGGCCAGATCCAGCATGTCACGGGGATCAGCCGTTCCAAGGTGATCGCCGCCGTCAACAAGGACGAGCACGCCCCCATCTTCGGTGCCGCGGACCTCGGCATCGTCGGCAATCTGTACGACGTCGTACCGAAACTCATCGAGGCACTGAAGAAGACCCCATGACCGGAAGACAGCCCCTGCAAGACGTGAGCGAGCTTCTCCAGGTCATTCGCGACAACGAGGAGATCGCCCGGAAGTTTTTCGAGATCGAAACCAGCATCCTCTCCATCCGTCACTTCAAGGATTTCCTGCAAAGGCTTCTCAGGGAAATACGGGAAAAATTCGACATCCCCCACGTCTGGATCGCCCTGATCGAGGGAAGCGAACCGCTCAAGCTCCTCGAGACCATCGAAGCCCCCCAGACCGTCCGGAGGAACCTGCGAACCATCGCGAAGGAGACCCTCTTCCGCCTGACGGACAGCCGGCGCTCACCCGTCCTCATCAACGATCAGCTCAAGGACTATGAGCCGATTCTTCCCGAGCAGGGACGAAAGAAAATCCGTTCCCTCGCCATCGTCCCTCTCACCCTCGACCGGGAGGTCATCGGGAGCCTCAACCTGGCTGACTCGTCGGACCAGCGCTACGCCCCGGGGATGGAGACGACCCTCCTGGAGCAACTCGCCGTGAAGGTGTCCATCTGCCTCTCCAACGTCATGGCACAGGAGAAACTTCGCATGCTCGCCTTCCAGGACACCCTCACGGGGCTTCTCAACCGCCGGGTCCTCGAGGAGGCCCTGAGGCGGGAGTTCAGCCGGGCCGCCCGCTACGGCACGCCGCTCTCGGTGGTCTTCCTGGACCTGGATCACTTCAAGGAACTCAACGACCTCCATGGCCGCGACTTCGGCGACGAGGCCCTCAAATACGTGGCCGTGCACCTCCGGGTCATGAGCCGCGAGAGCGACATCGTGGCGAGGTTCGCCGGGGACGAGTTCGTCGTCATCCTCCCCCACACGGAAGGCGAAAACGCCTTTCGCTTCTCCGACCGCATCCAGACCTTTTTCCTCACCAACCCCATGCGACGCGGAGAGACCCACGTGACGCTTTCGCTCAGCTGCGGTGTGGCGACGAACAGGGACCGGAACGTGAGCGACGCGTCCTCGCTTCTCAGAAAAGCCGATGAAAGGCTCGGAATGAGCAAAAGGATCAAAAAGGGGAAGGTCCGATAAAAAAACACCCCCCGCGTTCCTCCATCGAAGAAGCGCGGGGGTATTTTTTTGTGAGATTACTTTTTCTTCTCGGCCGCGGCGTAGCCCTTCGCGAGGGACTTGTTCACGTGGAGGACTCCTTTGTTCAGGTTTTTCAGAGGGTAGTCGTCGGTGATGGCGGGAAGCCTGTCCGCATCGGCCTGGGATTTCAGCACCGTGCCCGCGGGGACATACCGTCCGTCGGTAACCTTTACGCCCATGAGGATGCATCCCGGCTCGATGACGCAGTTGCGGCCGACCTGCGACCGGAACACGAGAACCTGCATCCCCACAAAGGTGTCGTCCAGGACACAGGCGGGCCCGTGGATCTGGACCTGGTGGGCAAGGGATACGCGGTTACCGACGTAGACCGCGTACTTCTTCCCGTCGACCTCGACCATGTTTTTCTCCACGGCTTTCCCGTGTTCCTCCGTCTCAAGGGCATGGATGACGACCCCATCCTGGACGTTGGAGTCGTCGCCGACATGCAGGGGCTGACCCTCGTCCCCCCGGACCGCCGCAAAGGGCGCCACAAAGACATTCTTCCCGATTACGACGTTCCCGATGACGAGTCCCAGGGGGTGCACGTAAGCCGTCGGGTCGATAACCGGCGCCCTCTCTTTCGAACTGAAATCCGTTACGACGTTCTTTCCTATCATCAGAATCCTCCTTATCCCGGTCTGTCTACGTCTATCTAAGTTCCTCTGAGTCTTTCTGTGACTGTTTCTATTGCCATCAACGCGCAACTCATAACTTTTTCCCGAATCTCTGTTTTTCAAGTTCGAGAAGCCTTACCCACACCTCGTCCACCTGTTTCTGCAGGTCTTCCAGGTTGCCGTTGTTCTCGACGACGAGGTCTGCGTATCGTCTTTTTTCGTCCATGGGCATCTGGGAAGCAAGCCGGTCCAGGGCTTCTTCCAGGGTGTATCCGTCCCTATCCTTTACGCGCCGGACCTGGACCTCGGGTGCGGCATAGACCAGGAGCACCACGTCCACCTCTTTTTGCCAGCCCACCTCGATCAGCAGGGGGACATCCGAGATGACGACGGCTCCGGGTTTTTGTCCTTCGATATCGGCAAGTTTCTTCTTCCATCCCAAAAGGACCGCGGGATGGACGATGTCGTTTAAGTCTTTCAGTCTCCCGGGATCTTTGAAGACGATGGCTCCCAGCTTTTTGCGGTCGATCTTTCCGTCGGGAGCCAGCACCTCGCGGCCGAAGCCCGCGACAATGGCCCCGTAAGACGGGCCGCCGGGTTCATAGGCCAGATGGGCGAGGCGGTCGTGATCGATGACGACGGCGCCCTTCCCTGCGAGCATCCTCACCACCGTGGATTTTCCGCTTGCAATTCCCCCTGTCAGCCCCACGTTCAGCATCGCCGTGCTTCTACCACAGCGAAGGGGTTCCAGCAACCGAAATGTCCTGCCTCTTTGTTATTGATTTTGTTGAGGGAACCGCGGATCTACAGGGTTGGTGTTCTTCCTGCGCCGGAACCTCTCCAGTGAAGGGTGGCAGGTGAATTGCAGAACAATTCCGGGACACTCTGCGCGGCGTATCCACGGGCTCGGACTCTCAGCATCACACTTGCCTGCATGATTTCATGCATGTCTTCGTCACGGGCCGCGTTTATTGATTCGCGTCGAAAAACATAAGAACACCCTGCGGTCATATCGCCGCCGTCGACAGCATCCACTTCCGGACGAACAAGAAGGACATCCTGCAGCTTATCGGCGCCGACGGTGCCGGGAAGAGCACGACGCCCCGAATGCTTGCCTGCTTCATCGCGTCGGAAGGCGGCCCCCGGCTGGACGACCGGCGAATCGACGAGATCCTGACCGCTTCATTGCACCTCCAGAACCGGAACCTCTTCAAATGGGAAGGTCTCAGGGACCTTCGTTTTGAAGCGAGGCTCCTGCCGACAAAAAAGGACAAAAAAACCGCCGGATGGAATTCACCGAGAAAGGCGGCCGGCGTCATGCGAAAAAAAACAAAACCAGCGATGCACCGCCCCGATCACGACTCTTTCCGACAACCATCTGTCCTGTCGGAAGAAACACCGGAAGAGCGGGTCGGTCTTTCAGTCCTCGGAGGGGAAAGTGAGCTGGCCGCCGAAATAGGCGATCACGACCACGATGACGAACAGGGCCGAAGCCATGAGAAAGTAAAGAAGCCTCCCGGGACCGGCCGCCGAGAGGACTGCGGGGTCCCACAGCCTCCAGGCGAGAGCCGCGACGGAGGCTGTCAGAAGGACCCAGGAGAGGGTCTTTTTGATCCTCACCGGGCGCATCGGCCTCGAGAGGTAATTGAGCCGCCAGGTGCAATAGCCTGTCACGATCGCCGGGGGGGAAAACAGAACGCCCGCGGCCAGGCAATGCAGAGCCGTCGACTCAAAGGCCGAACGGCCGGTGAGCAGAAACAGGCCGGCGAACAGAAACAGGGCAAACAGGAAGACGATGGGGAAATGCACCATCATGGGGTGAGGATGGCGCCTGAGGATCGGGAAGCGCGCAAGCAGCGACGACAGCAGCGGCGATAGGGGCCTCTCGGGAGCTTCCTGTATTAAAATGCCTGCCTGGGGATACCGTTCGAAGACCTCGGGTCCGTGCGGAGCCGCGCGGAGGTCCGCGGAGAGATCCCGGCCGGCACGATGCCGCTTCATGTGGAGGCCGCCCTTCCACATCCTGCTCGCGGTGACGTCGTAGACCCTGCCGTCGTGGGCAATGTAAACGGGTTTTCCGTCCCGCCCGTCGAACTCCGCCAGTGTCTTTCCGTCGAATTCTCCGAGCGACCGATCCCGTTCTTTCTCTTGACTCAACTCGTTTCCCCCTCACGGAAGGGTTATGAAGGCCTGCCGCGGGCACGAACCCGACGGCTCACGGAAACAGGGCCCCGGCGGCGAGTGAATCCCCCACGGTTCAATCCGTCGGAGGGGGGTTCGCCTGAACTTCATCCCGGGCCTTGAGACGTCGGTGAAAACAGAAAAGAAAACCGGGAGCGGGCTACCTGACGCGCGTCACCAGGAAGGTCGCCGTATCAAACCCCGCGACGGACAGCAGCCGGATCTCGAAAAGTCCGCTCTCGCCGGCATCGAAGTTCAGGAATTCGCCGATGTTGAGACGCTCGTCGCGGTTCGGAAACCCGATGGCCCCGACTCTGAGAAAGACGAAGCTGTGACCCACGCTGAGCACGCTGAGGAGAACCACGCCGTCTCCGACGTTTCCCGTTGAATACTGCTTGATCGTGACCGTCTCGCTCGAATGTTTCATGATCCCTCGACTCTCCCTGGAATGAATAATCGCAGCATGCACCCGGCGAAGCACTCAGACAGGACCCGCCACGCAGAAGAATCACGCCTTGCGGCGAAAACGGAAAGATACCGCCGGCATCCCTCCCGGAAGGCCGTTTCGAAAGGCCCTTTTCCATAATATCTATCTTTTCTTGAGAGATGGCAAGGTTAAATTTCCCCGGAGGAAGCGGCTCTGTCTCAGGCAGCCGGGCACGAAGGAGGCCCGCACCGGGACAGGCAGGACTCACAGGGAGCAAAAAATCTCAGGGGGGAGGTATTGATTTTCAGAAAAGATGTATTATATTTGTTTCAGGTACGAATTCTCATTCATCTTCCGTCTGTTGATACCGTTTTCTTCTCTCACGAGCGAAAGGATATCTCGCCCCGGCCCCGCCGGATCCGTAAGGTTTGCAGCTTGCCCTCCTTGCTGCTCGCCTTAAAGGGGTTTTCCCTCCTCCTTTTACCCCCGTTTCCGGCGGGGCAGGGCTGCGGGACATAAAAAAAGCAGGGCGACAGCCCTGCTTTTGATTTTCCATTTCCTCAAGCACACACCCGGGCCGGTCTTCAGCTCAGGCGTTCCCCGAAAGGCGTGATCAGGTACCCTTCATCGAAACAGACGGCCATTCCCGTCGGTTCGGACCGCAGGACGGTTCCCGTGACCTTGATGAGACCCTTGCAGGTGTCCTTCAACTTGCGCAGGCGATCCAGGGGGAGGATGATGTCGATCCGCACCCGTGTGCCCTCCGGGAGCGCTTTCTTTGTTCTGAAATAGGCGCCTCCGGCTGATACATCTTTCGTGTTCAATTCGAGGATTTCCGGGTTTTGTTCCTCCCGGGCGAGAATCTCGATCCGTGCGGGGACCTCGAGATTGAACCTCTCGAGCCTTCGTCTTTCGTAGATCAGATCGAAGGTATCTGAATTCTGGATGGCTGTCCTTTTCATCGGCTGTGCCTCCTTAAAAACATCCGAACACCGAAGACAACACTGCGAGCGTTTTATCCTGTAAATATACAGATTTCGTGCCAATATAACGACAGCCTGCGTCACCGGTCATAAAAGGGGTTAAAATCCGAGGATTTTTGACGGTTTACAACCCGATGGATGTCCAGGGAGAGTCAATGGCAAAAAACGTCAAAAAAATGGCGATATTAGGACAAATGTCAGAAAATCTCCCAGGGGTATTTCCTGCCGCGGGAAAGCAATATTTGCCGAACGGCCGAACCGGTGGAAAAGGATCCGTCAGGGCTTGACGTAACGGGCGATGAATGAGTCTATCCCCTCCGTGTAGATCCTGCCGGAAAAAACGGCTCCCTCGTTGTGGCTTCCCTTGATCTCGAGGAACTCCTTGGGCGGGTTTGCTGCGTCGAAGAGTTTCCGTCCGTGGTGAATGGGGATGATCTCGTCCTGGGGGCTGTGAATGATGAGAACCGGGCAAGCTACGCCCTTCAAAAACCCGAAAGCATCGTAGTCGTATCTCGACAGCCACCGGACGGGCAGGAAGGGGTAGACCTCGGCACCGATGTCCTTGACGGATGTGAAAGTCGATTCCACGATGAGCGCCGCCGGCTTTCTCTCCCGGGCGGTCCTCGCGGCAATGGCGCCGCCCATCGAACGGCCGAGGATCACGATCTCCCCGGGTTTGAACTTCTTGTCCGTAACGAGGTAGTCCCAGGCGGCCTCCGCATCCCGATAGGTCCCCTCTTCCGTCGGTTTCCCTTCGCTCCAGCCATAGCCCCGGTAATCGAAGATCAGGGTGCTCATCCCCATCCGGTTGAGGAGATCAATGAAAAAAAGCCGGTGGGAGATATTGCCGGCGTTCCCGTGACAGAAAAGGACGGCTCCTCTGGGCTGCGCCGACGGGACGTACCAGCCGTGAATCTTCACGCCGTCCGTCGTCTTGAAAAAGACGGACTCATAGGAAAGGCCGGCATCCTCCGGCGTGGCATCGTGGCTGCGTTCGGGAAAATAGAGGAGCTTGGGCTGCAGCACCCAGACGGCGACCGTGAAGGCCAGGTAAACGGAGAGAGGGATAACAATGACGGACCAGAGCATGGGCTTCATTCTCCTGCGGGACGGGCCCATGGTCATGATCTTCATACCCCCGATCAACGGGCAAGCGGTCCGGGGCAGGGGTCTTTCGCCGCAATCTACGGCTCGGGTCAGTTGCGGTAATCGAGGACTTCCCGCACCTTTGTCAGCATGTCCTTGAACTGGTAGGGCTTGTTGATGAACCCCGACGGCGGGATATCAAAGGTTTCCCTCACCTGCTCCTCGGAAGCGGCCCCGCTCGAGATGATGACCTTCAACCCCGGATTGATCCTGCGGAGCTCCTTGTAGCACTTCGTCCCGCCCATGCCCGGCATGATGAGATCGAGGATGACCAGCTTGATCCCTTCCCTGTTCTGGCTGTACAGCTCCACCGCCTTCTCGCCGCCGTCGGCTGTGATCACCCGGTACCCGTACTGGGTCAGGAGTTCCCTGCCGATATCGAGGACGGCCCTCTCATCGTCGACGAGCATGATGGTCTCGGCCCCCCGCGGCATGACGGACTCTTTCTTTGCTTCGGCAGCCGCGTCAACCCCTTCGGCCCTGAAGGTGGGGAAATAAATCTTGAAGGTCGTGCCTCCGCCCTTCTCGCTGGTACAGCGGATAAACCCGTTGTGGCTTCTCACGATGCCGTACACAATGGCCAGGCCCAGGCCCGTTCCCTTCCCGGCTTCCTTGGTGGTGTAGAAGGGTTCAAAGATATGCTTGATGGTGTCTTTGTCCATGCCCACGCCGGAGTCCGCCACCGTGAGCTGGACATATTCGCCGGGCGTCGCCCCGAGCAGGGCGGTGTAGTACCCCTTGGCCAGGGTGACATTTTCCGTCTGAAAGGTCAGAGTACCGCCTTCCGGCATGGCATCGCGTGCGTTCACCCCGAGGTTCATCAGGATCTGTTCGAGCTGGCCTGCATCCCCGCTGACCACCTTGAGGTTTTCCGATAGATTCATTTTGATGGTGATCATGCGCGGGATGGTCCTCTCCAGGATTCTTGCGACCTGCTGGACTTCGTGGTTGAGATCAAGGGGTTTCAGCTTCGTTTCCACCTTGCGGCCGAAGATGAGGAGCTGCCGGGTCAGCTCGCTCGCCCGCTGGGCCGTGCCGTGAATGACTTCGAGCTTTCCGTAATCCGGGTCGGTCTGATCCTTTTTCATCAGCAGAAGCTGTGAGTACCCCGAGATGGCCTGAAGGAGGTTGTTGAAGTCGTGGGCAATGCCTCCCGCCAGAGTCCCGAGGGCCTCCATCTTCTGGGAATGAAGGAGCTGGTCTTCCAGTTTCTTCTTCTCCTCCTCCGCCTGTTTGCGCTCCCGGACCTCCCGTTTCAGTTCCTCGTTCGCCAGGATCAGCTCGGCCGTCCGCTGCTTGACACGCCGCTCGAGTTCATCGTGGGCCCTCTGCAGATCCATTTCGGCAAGCTTGCGAGAATTGATCAGGTACTGGGTGAAAATGCCGTATACGAAAATCAGGCAGACCACCAGCACCCGGATGAGGACCTGGTCCGTCACCATGGAGTCGAACCACCAGTAGATAAGGGCCATGGCGACGGCAATGATGATCAACCCATTTTGTTCTATCTGTTCCCGGACAGTCATGTTCTCCTGCATCTTGCCTCTCCACAGCCCGGGCCGTCATCGGCCCGGACTCAAAGGGATCGGATGTCCACCCGGCCTGCCTGCGGCGGACCGCACTACTCTCCAGAAGGATGATTCTGGGTCATTTTATATATCGACAGAAGGGCGAATGCCTTGAAGGATTCCCCCGAATGCCTGTCCCTTCAAAAGGTTATAGAGAAGCATGAGCAAGAATTGAGCCTGAAAAGGAAAGGGGCAAACAATTTATGGGGCGATTCTCAAGACATTTCGGTATCCTATAGCCTGTTCTCCCCTTGTTTTGCAAGCGAAATCGACGCCCCCCGCGAACCCGTTGCAACCGTCGCATCCGAAAGTGATATAAAGGGGGCGTGATTGGACGTGAAGAAGGGCGGGTCGCGCCTCAGAATGGGTGCGATCGAGGGGTGCCTCCTGAACTCCCTGTCCAGAAAGGCACGGACGGATTTACGATCCCAGCCGGCGGGATGGACAAAATCCGTGTAGAGGGAAAGGTCGCCCTCATAAAAAGGCAGTGCCCCAAAGGTTTGCGCTTCCGGCCCCTGCGCCGGCATGTTGAAGATGGCGACATTGAGATAACCGATACATTCCCTCATCGCCGCGGTGAACTCGAGGGTTCTTTCGGCCCCCGCGGCCGTTTCCGGCGGTGTTCCGAAGAGAAGATAGACATAAGCGGCAATGCCCGCCTGCTTCAGGCACCCGAGGACCTTTTGCGCCAGCGAAAGACGGATGCCCTTCTGCAGGGTGTCGAGCACACTTTGATCTCCCGACTCAAGGCCGATCTGAAGCAGGACGCAGCCTGCGCGCCTGAGTCTCACGCAGAAGTCCGGGTCCGCCAGGTGTTCCGTGATCCTGGCGAAACCATACCAGGGGACCCCCGGCGGCTCGCGAACCAGGGCTTCCATCAGGGCCGGGCTCATTGCATTGTCGAGGACATGGATCAGGGCCGGGCGGAATTTACGGACGAGGACTTCAAGCTCGCGGACGGCCCGTCCGGGAGGGACCGGCACATAGGGGTTCCCCTCGGCCCTCTCGGGGCAGAACAGACACCTGCCCCAGTAGCAGCCGCTCGAGGCACTGTAGGGAAGGACCCTGCCCGGTGAAAGGTAGGCATCAAGGGGCAACCCGTCGTAGTCGGGAAGACAGAAACGATCATCGTTCGCAGGTTCCACTCCCGCACCCAGAATCGCGCCGAGTTTTCCTTCCGCCGGTCCCGCAACCATGTGATCGACGAGACCGGCAAACGGGTTTTCCCAGCCGGGACGCCGCATCCACGATGTAACCAGGCCCCCGCCGAGGACCACCGGGACGCCGGGATGGCGTTTCTTCACCATTCCGATCAGGGCGAAAGCGCAGAGGGCCTGACTCAGATAATTGAGCGAGATCCCCGCATGGGAGGGGCGATGTCGGTCAAACGCTTCGTCGACAATGCCCTGAAGGGAATCGTGAAACAGGTTCTCTTCGGGCCTTTCAGCCATCCGGATCAGGTCGGCGCTCCGCAGGGGGGATCGTTCACGGTGCCTGAAGTTGACGAGATTCGGCACCTGTCCTCCCGAGGGGTCGGACAGGACAAGAAGCCGGTTGAGGTCATAAACGGCGCGCCTGTAACGGTCAAAATGACGGGGGGTAAGGGGATCCCTCAAGGTCCGCAGGTGGGCAGCACGGCTGCGAAGGGCCCGTCCGGTCCAGGTGTCGGCTGCCGGCCTGTCTCTGCCGAGGAGATGTTCGAGTCCCGCCAGGTTCGCGTCGAGGAGGGCGCAGGGGATATGGCAACGTCCCCTCAGGTAGCCTGCGATCCTCGCGATCCCTGCAGGAGGCTCGCAGGGTTTTACGACGGGCGGGTGAATGAGCAGAACCACGTCGGGGGGATCCTCAATAGGAAGGCTTCAGGCCCATGTTTCTCTCTTCGAGAAACCGGAGCATCCTGTAGATGACGGCATTAACGGTCACGTCGACGCCGAGTCCTTCGCCCAGGCGGACGACGGCCCCGTTGAGGGCGTCTATCTCCGTCCTGCTCTGGCGGCGGATGTCCTGGAGCGTCGAGGATTCGTGGCCGTAGGTAACGGGGAGCAGCCTGTCATAAAAGATTCTCAGATAGTCCTCGGCCGACTTCCAGTGGGTTCCGTAGCCGGCCGCCTGTATGACATCGAAGGTCTCGTGAACGATCCTGTCCATGATAAACCTCGTGTAATCCCATTCCCCCAGTACGCCGTAAGGGACGCCGAAGATGGCCCCCAGGGCATTGAGGGCGCAGTTGTAAAGCATCTTGGCCCAGAGGTCCTTCTCGATTTCCGGCGTGACCCTGCAGGGGAAACCGCCCTCTTCCATGACACGGCCCAGTTCGATCAGCGGGTCGAGAGGCGCCCCGAAGAGACTTCCCATGGTGAGGTCGTCGGCATGAACAGTGACGTCCAGGTGGTTGGGCCCCTTCCGGACGAAACCGGTAATCACCCGGGCGTTGAAGATCTGCTGGTCCGGAAAGTAGGCGGCACAGACCTCGGCGTTTCCCCAGCCGTTCTGAATGAGAACCACCGAGCAGCGCCCTTCAAGGACACGTTTCAGGAAACCGGCGCAGGAAGCCATGTCCCTGGCCGCGTTTTCGAGATCGTAGGATTTCGTGCAGAGCAGTATGTGCGTCCAGGGGGTGTCGGCGAACTGCTTCAGGGAGGAGGAGACGCCGAGAAGTCCCGGCGCCGTGGTGTGGAACCCGAGGATGCCGGTGCGCACGATACCCTCGTTTCGAAGCACCTCCGCCGTTTCCTCCTTTGCGAGGATGTCGACCCTCCTGCCCGTTTTCGTGATGAAGCTTGCCAGCCCGAGACCGACGGCCCCGGCCCCGTATATGAGACAGTGCATCCTGACCTCCCGTATCCGACGGACCGTTTCAATCCCGCCGGTCCGGCGATGACTCCGCCCGGCGAAAAAAAACGGCCTGAAAAAAAGTCTTTACCCCATCGAATTCACATTGACAAGGCATAATTAATGTGTACTTTAAGGACACCAATTTTGTCAGGAGGCCCTCATGTTTGAAGTGACGGCAAAAGCGGAGGTACAGCTCACCGAATTCTTCAAGTCCAGGAAAGAAAAGCCCTTTATCCGCATTTTTCTCAACCAGGGAGGCTGAGCGGGCCCCCAGCTGGGGATGGCTCTGGACGAGTCAAACGAAAAGGACGAGACCTTCAAAGTCGACGGCCTGACGTTCATGATCGAAAAGGAACTCTTCGAGATGGTGAAGCCCGTCAAGATCGATTTCATTGAAACGTCCCGGGGCTCGGGGTACATGATCGAGTCGAACCTCAAGAAGGGGGAAGGCTGCGGAGGTTGCGCCGGCTCCTGCGGCTGATCGGGGAATCCAAATAAACACATGGAAAGGGGAGCACAGGTTCCCCTTTTCTTTTTGATCCCGCCGGCTTAGGCGGGCTGAATATCGAGGTGCCTGATCTGCAATTCAAATCCGGCACGAAGTATTACACGGGCCCGGTAAAAGTAAAAACGAACAAGGGCCTGTTCATCATGGACGACTTCGGACACCGGCACACGAGCCCGGATGGAACGCTCGACCGGTGGGCCGTTCCGCTTGCGAAGGCCTGATCCCTGCGATCCTTCTCAGTCCGTCCGGCCGGTGGCTTCGATCTTTTCGTGGGTCTCCGCCCACCGGTCGTATAACTCGCTCAGGCGGACCGTCACTTCGCGGTACTCGACAGCAATCGATCGGGCCATTTTCTCATCCTGGTAGGTCTTCCCGTCGGCGAGGAGGGCCTCCAGTTCCTTTTTCTTTTCCTCCCCTGCCCCGATTTCACGCTGGAGTCTTTCGAGTTCATCTTTCAGGGGCCTGAGAAGCCGGAAACGCTCCTGTCTCTTCTTCGCCTCCTCGCGCTTGCGCATTTTTTCAAGGTGAAGGGGTGAGCGTCCCTCGATCTCCCTGCCCGCCGTGTCCCGCCGGAGGGCCCTCTCCTCATCGGCGAGCCGGCATTTCTCGAGATAGCCGTCCACGGAGCCGTAGGCAACCCGGAGCAAGCCCTCTTCCATATCCCAGACCATGTTCACGAGCCCCTCCAGGAAATCCCGGTCGTGAGAGACGATGACACAGGCACCGGGATAGTTCTCCAGAGCCCTCTTGAGCACCTCCTTGGAGCGCAGGTCCAGATGGTTGGTCGGCTCGTCAAAAAGAAGAAGGTTGGCGGGCATCAGAAGCATTTTGGCCAGGGCGAGGCGGCTCTTCTCGCCGCCGGAGAGAACGGAAACAGGCTTGAAGACATCCTCGTCCCGGAACAGGAAGGATCCGAGGAGCGTTCTCAGGCGGGTGTGGGTCTCCTTCGTCACTGCGTCCTCCAGGGTCTGGAGGACCGTCCTCGAAGGGTTGAGCGCCTCCGCCTGGTTCTGGGCATAGTAGGAAACCACGGCTCTGTATCCCGGCTCGCAACGACCCTCCTGGAAATCTTCGAGCCCCGCCATGATCCGGACGAGCGTCGACTTTCCCGACCCGTTCGCGCCCAGGAGGGCGATCCGGTCGCCCCGCCGGACGGTGACGGTCAGATCCCGGAATACAAGCTGTTTGCCGTAATATTTGCCGAGTTCCCGGAGTTCCATGACGACCCGGCCGGCCTGGGGCGGCTCGGGGAAATCGAACGATGCGACGGCCGCCTCATGTCCCAGTTCCATTCGTTCCATCTTATCGAGTTGCCGCAGGCGGCTCCGGGCCTGCCTCGCCCTGTCCTTCCTCGCCCGGTTGCGCTCGATGAACCGCTTCGTTCGTCGCAGCGTTTCCTGCTGGTTCCGATAGGCCGCCTCCTTGAGAGCCCGACGCCGGCTTTCCTGCACGAGGTAGTCGGAGTAGTTGCCGGCGTATTCCGACACCGCCCCCGCCGAGATTTCGAAAACGCGGCTGACGAGGTTATCGAGAAACCGCCGATCGTGGGACACGAGAATCACCGCACCGTCGTACGCCTGGAGGTACGACTCGAGCCACTGGAGAGAGCGGATGTCCAGATGGTTGGTGGGTTCGTCGAGAAGAAGACAGGTCGGTTCCCTCAGGAGGAGTTTCGCCAGCTCAATCCTCATCTGCCAGCCGCCGCTGAACTCTTCCGTCATCCGGTCGAACTCCGATTCCCGGAAGCCCAGCCCCGACAGAACCTGCTTGATTCTCACATCGATGTCGTATCCCTCCAGGTGCTCCACGTGATGCTGGATCTTCCCCAGTTCGGAGAGCAATTCCTTCAGCCCGGCGGGATCCGGATCACCGGAGACGGTCCGTTCGGCGATCTCAGCGCTCAGCCCCTCCATCCGCTCGTGGAGAGAAAGGATCTCGTCAAAGGCAAGCCTCACCTCTTCCAGAAGAGTGCGGCCCCTGTGAATGACCGTCTCCTGGGGCAGATAGCCCGTCGTGGCGGAACGTGACCGGCCGACCCGCCCGGTGTCGGCTTCGATGCTCCCGGCGATGATCTTGAGGAGCGTGGTCTTGCCCGCACCGTTGGGGCCCACAACGGCCACCTTTTCCCCCTCGCCGATGCGAATCGAGAGCCCCCTGAAGAGAAACCGACCGCTGTACTGTTTTGAAATGTCCTGCAGTGAAATCATGAGTCCCGCGGATCAGAAAGAAAGTTACCGGCTGAACAGGCTTCCCGCCCTCCGCCTCATGCCCTGCGCCCTCCGTCCTTTCAACAAAGAGAAGGCGAGGATGGAAACCCTCGCCTTCTTTCATGAGTCATCCTGTCGCTTCAGTCAATGATCAGGCGTACTCCGTGTGAGTGGTCAGAAGCCCCAGGGCTCTTTCACTGACCAGCAGGATTCTCGTGTGGCTGAGGCGGGAGGCCAGGAGCTTGTTGATCCCTTTCAGCAGCTTGTATCCCAGTTCAGGGTCCTTGTCCATGAGGTCCCTGAGCTTTCCGGATTCGAAGGAAATGAGCTTCGTGGCGTCCATGCACACGCCGCTCAGGGTGTAGAGGTTGGGTTCCACGAAAGCCGACCAGCCCATTCCTTCCCCCTTGGTGATCACATCGATGGTCACCTGGAGCGGCGGACGGGCGGGGCCCATATCCGTCTTCATCTCCAGAAAGACCTTCCCCTCCTCGACGAGATAGAATTTATTGGCCGGATCTCCCTCCTTGTAGAGGAGAGTCCCGGCGGGATGACTTTCGCTGATGGCAAAGGCCGCAAGTTTCTCGAGCTGCGCGTCACTGAGGTTTTTTAATATATTCGATTCCCGCAAAATCTTCAGGTGAACCATCGTTTCCCTCCTCCTTCTTTAGTCCGGCTTTCCGATTACAGTAATGTATATCAATCTTTTTTGCGAAATTCTATCGGAAAATTTTGATGGACCGAAAGGCCCCTTCTCTCCCCGTCCAGGCCGCAGACGGTGCGGAAATGCCCGTTGAAGAGGACCCGCCGGGTGTGTCATACTTTCAGTGATGAACCCGCAAGTTCTTCGCATGACCGATAAAGGTCTTTACTGTGAAGTGGGGAATTTTTACATAGACCCTCTGCAGCCCGTGGAGCGGGCCGTCATTACCCACGCTCACGGGGACCACGCGAGGCGGGATTGCCTGCATTATCTAGCCGCGAGAGAAGGCCTCCAGATCCTTCGCCTGCGCCTCGGGGATGAATCCGTCATTCAGGCCGTCCCCTACGGCGAACACACCTACCTGGACGGTATCAGGGTTTCCCTTCACCCCGCCGGCCACATTTTAGGCTCATCCCAGGTCCGGATCGAATACCGGGGTCAAATCATCGTTTTTTCAGGGGATTACAAAATCCAGGCCGATCCCACCTGCAGACCCATCGAAATCGTCCGCTGCCATACGTTCATCACGGAGTCGACTTTCGGTCTGCCCGTCTACCGCTGGCCCGAACCTGGTGCAGTCCATCAGGACATCAACGCCTGGTGGCTGGCCAACCAGAAAGCGGGGAGGACCAGCATTCTCTACGCCTATGCCGTCGGGAAAGCCCAGCGGGTGGTCATGGGGCTCGACATCTCCCTGGGGCCTGTTTACACCCACCGGGCCGTGGAGGATGTGAACCGCCGTTACCGGGCTGACGGTGTGGCTTTGCCGAACACCACCTGTATCGATGGGACCGGCAAGAAAACCCTCTTCAGCAACGCCCTCGTGATCGCTCCCCCTCAGGTCCACGGGACGGAATGGGTCCGGCTCTTCAGGGAATCTTCAACGGGCTTTGCCTCGGGCTGGATGCGGATCCGCGGTATGCGCCGCCGCCGGTCCGTCGACCGGGGGTTCGTTCTTTCGGACCACGCGGACTGGCCGGGCCTGCTTTCGGTCATCTCATCGACCGGGGCCGGGGAGGTCCTCGTCTCCCACGGCTATGCCTCCGTCATCGCCCGAACCCTCAGGGAAAGAGGACTCGACGCGAAACCCCTCGAAATTCCCTTCGCGTCCGATGAGGAGAGCGAGGATTGAATAAGACCAGAAGTTAAGAGGTTGAGAAGTTCAGAAGTTGGGAAAAAGAGAGAATCCATGATCATGGACCCGGCCTTCACGGCCTCAGGTCTTATGCCTTCAGCCTGATGCCTGACAGACGGGATTCTGTGACGTAACACATTCGCCGTAATTCCACACTTGCGTTGCCGATGAAAAACTTCTCTCAGTTATACGAAGAGCTTGACGGAACGACGAAGACAAGTGGAAGGGCCGCGGCCCTCAGACGGTATTTCGAGAAGGCCGAACCGGCCGATGCCGCGTGGGCCCTGCACTTCCTGAACGGCGGGAAGATCAAGGGCCTGATCCCGGCCCGGAAGCTTCGCGCCTGGGCCGGCGAGGCGGCGGGGATCCCCGGGTGGCTTTTCGACGAATCCTGCGAGGCGGCAGGCGATCTTGCCGAGACGATCACCCTCATCCTGCCGCCCGCTGCCGTCACGAAGGATATACCCCTGCACGCGCTGGTTGAAGAAAGACTCCTCCCTCTCCGGAACGCCGCCGCGGAGGACAAGCGCCGGGCCGTCCTGCAGGTCTGGGGAACGCTCGATGAGACGGAGCGTTTCGTCTTCAACAAGCTCATCACGGGGACCTTTCGCATCGGCGTCTCGTCGATGACGCTCGTCCGCATCCTCGCGGAATTGAGCGGAATCGACGCCGCCGTCCTCGCCGGCCGGCTTGCCGGACCCTGGATCCCGACGGCCGATTTCTACAGCAAACTCCTCTCACCGCTTCACGATGCCGATGACCCGGGCCGGCCCTTCCCCTTCTTCCTCTCCTATCTCCTGGAGGGAGAGCCCGAGCGGCTGGGTCCCATCGAGGTCTGGCAGGCCGAATGGAAGTGGGACGGCCTTCGCGCCCAGCTTTTGCGGCGCGGCGGGAAGACCTTCATCTGGTCCCGGGCCGGGGAATTGATGTCCGGCGCGTTTCCGGAAATAGAAGAGGCAGCCGATGGGATCCCCGAGGGAATCGTGCTCGACGGCGAGATCCTTGCCGGCACAAAGGGGGTTATTCTGCCCTTCAGCAGTCTTCAGCGGAGGATCGGGCGGAAGAAACCGGGGAAAAAGATCATCGCCGAATTCCCCGCCGCCTTCATGGCCTTCGATCTTCTCGAAGGCGACGGAAAGGACCTGCGCGGAGAAAAACTCTCGGAACGACGGCGCAAGCTCGAGACCCTGGCGGCAGGCTGGTCCCGGGAAGGGGCTCTTCTTCTCTCCCCGGTCCTCGATACCCGCTCATGGGAAGAACTGGCGGCGGCACGGGGAAAAAGCGGGGAACATCATGCAGAGGGCCTCATGCTCAAAAGGAGGGATTCCCCCTACCGGTCTGGCAGACACCGGGGGGACTGGTGGAAGTGGAAAGTCAACCCCCTCACCTTCGACGCGGTCCTGATGTACGCGGAACCCGGTCACGGCCGGCCGGCGGGTCTCTTCACCGATTACACCTTCGGGGTCTGGAACGAAGGCGCGCTTGTTCCGGTAACGAAGGCTTGTTCCGGCCTGACCGACGCCGAAATCCGGCAGGTCGACTCTTTCATCCGTCGGAACACCCTCGAGGGGTTCGGGCCCGTGCGGTCGGTGAGACCGGAACTTGTCTTCGAGATCACCTTCGAGGGGATTCAACGCTCGCGACTCCGCAAATCGGGTGTGGCCGTCCGCTTCCCCCGCATCCTCCGCATCCGGGAAAAACGACCGGAGGAAGCCGATTCCCTCGAGACCCTCCTTGCCTGTCTGCCCGAAGGGCAAAAGGGGTGAAAGCTGCGTGCCGGGCGCCGCGGCCCCTGTCAGAAACAAAAGGTCATCCGGTCTTCGATCCCCTGCTTCCTCGCTATCCTTCTTGTCATCGACACCAGGCGCCCGGTGTAGGCGGCCCGGTCGGCGGCACTGAAAAGAATTCTGCGGCAATGCTCCACCAGGTGGGGGTGGTGTCTTTCGAGGAGTGCCTTGACGTCCGGCCAGACACCGAAACGGGGGTTTAACCGATCCAGATAGAAATAGGCGACACCGGATTCACGGATCGCTTTCAGGAGACCCGAGAGGTTCTCTTCCGTGTCCGTCAGGCCGGGCAACAGGGGTCCGACGAAGGCATAGGTTTCGATCCCCCTGCGGCGGGCTTCTTCGAGGACATGGAAGCGGCTTTCCGTGGCGGCGCCCGCGGGTTCGATGTATTTCCTCACATCCTCGTTGAGCGCGGTCACCGTCACGCCCAGTTCGACGTCCGGCTTCCCCGCAAGGAGCCCGAGATCGCGGAGGATGAGGCCGCTCTTCGTCAGGATGGTGACGGGGAACCCGCGGCGGATGAGCATTTCCAGGCATTGACCGGAGAGGCCGTACCCCGACTCGGCGGGCTGCCAGCCGTCACAGACGGAACTCATGAAGACCCGTCCCGCACGTCTCCGCCTGAGTTCCTTCTCGAGAACCGTCGGGGCGTTTATCTTCACGTCGACAAAATCACCCCAGGACTCGCCCGGGTGGGAATATCGGGTGGCGAAACGGGCATAGCAGTAGCGGCAACCGTGCGAGCATCCGGCGTAGCAGTTCACGGCATAGTCGGCAAGGCCCGATTTGTTCAGAAGGGAACGGCACTCCACCTCGCGGATCCGGACGGTACCCGGAGGAGATTCACCGCTGCCTTTTTTCACGGTCATATTCATTTCATTTTTTTCATTGTGATCATGGTAAAATAACAACCGACGGCCTTTCAGGCAAGATGCGATAGAAGGGGTTTCTCCATGGAAAACAGGACGACCGGAAACGTGACCGAGCTTCCGGGGCTTCGTGATCGTCTCCATGTCTTTCGCGACCGGCCTCATGCCGGCGAGATCCTCGCCGGCATGCTCGAAGATTACCGGGCGTCCCGGACACTGGTGATGGCGATACCCGCAGGCGGAATTCCCGTCGCCGCTTCCCTGGCCCGCAGACTCTCCCTTCCGCTCGACGTGGCCGTGGTCAGCAAGATCACCCTGCCCTGGAACACCGAAGCGGGCTACGGCGCCGTGGCCTTCGACGGCACGGTCCGGCTGAATCGCGATCTGCTGTCCCGGCTCGGCCTTTCGGGAAAAGAGATCGAAGCGGGCAAAGCCGCCACGACCGGGAAGGTGGAGCGCCGTGTCGAGAAATTCCGCGGCGAGCCGTCCTACCCGGCCCTCATCCGGGAGCGGGTGATCCTGGTCGATGACGGCCTCGCCTCAGGGTTCACCCTGCTCGTGGGGGTGGAAGCTTTGAAGAAAAGCGGGACGGGGGAGATCATCGTCGCCGTCCCGACGGGAAGCGCAGGCGCCGTCCGGCGCGTGGCCGCTGAAGTGGATCGCCTGTATTGCGCCAACGTCCGGGGCGGCTGGAGTTTCGCCGTCGCGGACGCCTACGAGCGCTGGACCGATGTGAGCGAAGAAGAGGCCCTCCGGATCTTCAAGACGGCCATGAAAGACCTTGGATAAGAACTTTCATGGTTCAGGCGCGGCGTCCGTGATAAAGGATTCTCTCTGCTTCTCTGCTTCTCAACTTCTCAACTTCTGAACTTCTTAACTTCTGATCTTCTTGCCGCCCTCCTGCTCACCACGGACCGCCATCCATTCTCCACTGTCTTCTATAGTCCCACCCCCGCCTGGACCGTCCCGCACCTCGGGCATTTTCCGCCTTCCGCCTCATACCTCCTCACTGAGAAACCGGCCCGTTCGATGAGAAGATTGCCGCAGCGGTAGCAGTAAGTGTGGTTCAGCTTCCCGGCGACGTTGCCCAGGTATACGTAGCGAAGGCCTGCCTCCCTTCCGATCTCGTAGGCACGGTTGAGGATCTTCATGGGGGTGGACTCCAGATGGTTCATCCTGTACTGCGGATGAAACCGGCTGATGTGCCATGGGATGCCGACATCAACGGAGGCGAGGTAGGCCGCGATGTCCTTCAGTTCCGCCTCGGAGTCGTTCTGTCCGGGGACGACGAGAGTCGTGACCTCGATCCAGACCCCCATCTCATTCATCGTTTTGATATTGTCCAGCACGGGCTGAAGGCGGGCCTTGCACAGCCGTTTGTAGAAATCATTGCGGAAGGATTTCAGGTCCACGTTGGCGGCATCGAGAAAAGGACGGATCATCCCGAGCATTTCTTGCGTCATGTAGCCGTTGGTGACGAAAACATTGTAGAGACCCTCCGCCTTCGCGATCCTCGCGCAGTCGTACGCGAACTCGAAATAGATGGTGGGCTCCGTGTAGGTGTAGGAAATGCTCTTCGAGCCGGCGGCCTTCGCCTGCCGGACGACCTCCTCGGGTTTTACATCCCGGCCCCGCACACCGAGGGGATCGGCCTCCGCGACCTGGGAGATCTGCCAGTTCTGGCAGAAGTCACAGCGGAAATTGCACCCCATGGTCGCGATGGAGTAGGACGTGGAACCCGGCAGGAAATGGTAGAGGGGTTTTTTCTCAATGGGGTCCAGGTTCTGCGCGATCAGTCGACCGTAGACATGGGTGTAGAGCGTGCCGCCCCTGTTTTCCCGGACGCTGCAGACTCCGAATTTCCCGTCACTGATCCGGCATCGGTGACTGCAGAGACGGCAGGAGACCCGGTTTTCTTCAAGCGTATCGTACAGAAGGGCTTCCTTCAGCACGGCTGTCCTCCCCCCGGCACCTCATCCGCCCTTCCGGATATTCCTGACGGCGAAATAGAGGGCGACCGTCAGAAGGACGACAAAACCGGTCAGTCTCACCGTGAGGGCGAATTGTGCATCCGAGGTGATCCCGCTCAAGCCCTCGCGCAGGGATTCAGGCGGAATGGACCCCCAGAGGTAGGCGATGACGGCCGCCGCCCCGAGAATCAGGAAGACCTGCAGGTACCTGTGCATGCGGACGTTCTCCCTTTTTGAAAAATATACCACAAAGACAGGCATGCCTGAGAAATTTTTTGTTTCAAGCAACTGGATGAATAAAAAAGGGCAGGGCCCGCCCCGCTCTTCTCAAATCCCCATCCCCTTTTCCGGGTCCTCTCAGGCCTTTTCCTCGATCACGAGCTCGTCCTTGATCTCGATGGAGTTCATGACGCTCTGCGCCGCCGTGCAGTGCCGGATGCAGATTGAGAAAGGCTTCCGCGCGTCGGCAACCTTGTCCCGGGACACCCTGAGGTGACGTTTCATCCGGATCCCTGTGATCTTGAGGACGTTGTTGACGGCTTCGATGTCCCCTTCCATGCCCGCCCGATAGCGATCCTCCGGTGTCGCGACCTTTTTTTCGGCCATCACCATGGCCAGTGCGCCCATCATTCAGCCCGCCGGAGCGGCGACGATGCGGTCGAAAGACGCCGCGGGCTCCCCTTCGGGCTCCACCCTGTAGAACTTTTTGATTCCGCCAGGGACGCCGTAACGGACGGGTTCGCCGACCCCTCGATGAAGGCTCTTCTCGTTGGGCCTTTCTCCCTCACGATCCCGATGCTCGATGTGTGAGCGACTCCTCTCCCGGAAGTCCCTCTCGAGTTTTATTTCTTCTTCCATGCACCCTAAAGAAATCCGTCACCGGGTTCGAACAAATACGGTCCGCCGGGCCGGTAACGATCCCCTGACCGGTCAGGCAAAGCCCCGGGCGCGGAGCTCCGAAAGCGACGGGATGCCGGTTCTTCCGCCCGGTCGCGTGCTCACGGCGGCGGCGGCCCAGTTGGCCAGATCAAGGCTCTTCTCCGGGTCCCAGCCCCGCAGGAGACCGTAGGTCACCCCGGCATGGAAGACGTCACCGCAGCCCGTCGTATCGAGAACGGTCACCCGATGGGCCGGCTTTTGAATGATTCTCTCCCCGTGAAGCGCGACATATCCCGCCGGTCCCAGCGTGACACCGGTCAATGAAGGGCCCAGCGCAGCGAGCCTCCGGCAGATTTCGAGGGGATCGTCATCGCCGGCGAGGGCCCGGGCGAAGGTCTCCGAAGCGATGAAAGCGTCGGCAAACGATGCCAGCTCGAGCATTCCCTCGCGGAGGGTCCCGGCGTCGACCACCACCCGCAGTCCCGCCCGCCTCGCAACAGCGGCGGCATGCAGTGCCGCTTCGATGAACAGGCCGTCGGTGTGAAGGATTTTTGACCGCGTCAGCCTCTCCGAATCCACTTCGTCCGGTTCGAGCGCTCCGCCCGTGGGCCTTCGCCAGAGGATGGTCCGCCTCCCCGTGGCCGGTTCGGCGATGATGAAGGCAAACTGTGAAGATTCACCCTTTCGGACGAGGAGCCCGCCCACATCCACCTCCTCTTCCTCCAGGGAAGAACGAATGGCGTTTCCGAAGCCGTCATCCCCGATGACGCCGGTGAAACAGCATCGAAGGCCCCATCGTGAAAGGGCCACCAGGGCCGTGGCCACGGGGCCTCCACCCTGGATGATCATCCCGTGGAATTCCTGCTTGGAGTCTGCGGCAGGGTAGACGTCGAAGGTGCCGACGTAGTCGAGGGAGCACTGGCCCAGACCGAAAACATCGTACATAAAAATCCGGAGTTTTGAGTTGCGAATTTTGAGTTATGAATTCGGCAGGCGATTTTCGTTTTTTTGAATTCAAAACTCGACACTCAAATCTCAAAATTGCCTTCCGGGAAGGTTCAGTCGCACAGGCCCTCCGTCGCCCTCCCCTCCAGCCAGTGGTTGACAAAAAATTCCGTCAGCTCGATGTTGACGGATGTCCTTTCCGCCGCGGTCCGGAGCCGTTCCAGCAGGTCGTCCACCTCATCCTCGAGGCCGAGCAGGGCGTATATCTTGATGCCTTCCTGCCAGTTTTGCACGGCCCTGCGGTCCTCGCCGAGCCTTTCACAGGCCTCACCGATATAACGGAGATCGTCGGCGATCCCCTTGTGGAAACCCGCCTTTCGGTCCGCGTCGAGGGCCCGTTCGAAATAACCGACGGCCTGCCGGTTGTCGCCCCTGTCCAGCATGAGATGTCCGAGGGCCGCGTTCACGACGGCCGTGTCCGCCGGATTTTCAGGATCCGCCTGAATCAGGGCGTTCCTCAGGACATCCTCCGCCTTCGCGTATTCCTTCTTCTTCGTGAGGAGGATCCCCCGGTTGCTCATGAGGGGTATGAAAGGTTTTCCCTCGATCCCGGCCCCCATCTTCGAGGCTTCGTCCAGGGCTTTTTCGGCTCCTTCGAGATCGCCCGTGTCCATGAGCGCGGCGGCCTCGTTGCAGAGGGCCTGTCTCGCCCCGGCGGCGTTTCCGACGCCGGTATAAACCCGATTGGACTCCCGGAAGAGGATGAGAGCGCTTTCGGGCTCCTCGATTCCACGGTAGGCGGCCCCCAGGTTGTTGAGGCTCATAGCGACACACTCGCGCTGATCATAAGAGGTGCACAGTTCGTGAGCCTTCAGGAAGTACTCGATGGCTCTCTTGTAGCAACCTTTCTGGTAGTAGGGCATCCCCCTCGCAATCTGCTCCCGGCCGGCGGCCAGATGCGGCGGTGCCGTCTTGACGACGCCACCGCCACAGGACACGAGCCCCGGAAGGGTCAGAAGAAACACGGCAAGTAATTTCATTTTCATCGGCTGCCTTACCTCCTCAACCCGGCGTCCATGTCTTTCCCCTCCGGCGCGGGCGGAATGTCTCTGCGGATGAGCACGTTTTTCTGCGCTGCCCTCACCAGCCGGTCGACCTCTCTCAGGGCGTCCCGGGTCTCCTGGATACCGCGTTTTGTGGATTTCGTGATTGCGGGGACATCTTCGCTCCCCTTCTCCACGTTGGCGAGAATCTGATCGATCCTGTCCATGGCGTCATTGATCTTCTCGAGAAGTTCGTCGGATTTGACGAGACCACCGATGGTGCCCTCTCCGTTTTCGATGCCGGCAACGATGGCTTTCACGTCCTTCATCACCTCATCGATGCCGCGAAGCGACGAGAAGAGCGGCCCCGCGGGATCCTGAAGCTCTTCGATGATATGGGAGAGATCCTGGAGCGCACCGATGAGTTTCTTGGCCGTCTTCTCGACCTCGAATTCCTGCAGGATGTCATCGAGGGTTTTCTTGGATTCCGACCTGATTTCCTCGCGCGGGTGGAGGGCCGGTTCCTTGGGCGAACCCGGTCGGATCGACACATACTCCGAGCCGATGATCGTGGGGCTTTCCACAGTGGCCACGGTATCCTTCCGGATCCGGCTGGCGTATTCCGCAAGAATGGCCAGCTCCACACGGACCTTGTCCTCGACAAGGGTGATCCTTTTCACCTTGCCGATATCCGTCTTGAAGAGCTTCACCGGCGCGCCGACCTGCAGGTTGTAACCTTCCTTGAAGGTCGTGAAGTACGTCACGTATTCCCTGAACCAGTCCTGGCCGCGCCCGATGAGCACGACGGTAACCAGGACCAGCAGGACAACGACCGTCATGAAAAGCCCGACGGCTTTCTCAATTCGACTGAATTTCAGCTCCATCTTCTTCCCCCACGGTTCGATCCTCCTTTTGGCCGAACGTCACGGCCCCGTTTCTCAGGTTGACGACTTCCAGTTCTCCCTCGACGATCCTCACCTTTTTCGTCGCCGCCTCCCGGATGAAAGGTTCGTCACTGTAGGAAAAAACAGCGGTTGTCTTTCGCGATAAAGACTCTTTCGTCAGCTGGACAGCCGTGTCGTAGTGAACCCGGGACAGGGCATCCCTTACGGGTTCCGCGAGAAGGATCTCCGCCCCCTTGATCAGCTCACGGATGATGATGGCCGCCCTCACCTCGTCACGGAAGACCTGTGAGGGCCGGAGGTCCATCTTGTCCTCGATGTTGAACATGCGGCAGAGATGAAGAACGTCATCGGCCGCCTTCAGGGATCTTTTGCCCTCCAGGTAGTACCTCAGCCACAGGATGTTCTCTCCGATCGTCCGGTTCGAAAGGAGGGCGGCATCCGCCGACATGTAACCTATTTTTCTCTTGTATGGAAGAAGCTTGCGGTAATCGGAGAAATCGAGAGCCTGTCCGCGATAATAATACGTTCCCCCTTGAGGCCTTTCAAGGGTCGCCAGGGCCCTGAGAAACAGATGGCTGTCATCGAAGCGATCCCCTTCGATATAGACGATATCCCCCTCCGCGATGGTGCAGGAGAAATTCCGCAGACCCCTGCCCCGCCCAATAGGGGCGAGCGTGTAGTTGACGAGTTCGATCAGTTTCGAGTTCATTCTCACATGTAAAACAGGGCGGAGAGCAGTCCGCTGATGATCATGCAGTAAATGAGACACTCCACGGCGCCCTTCGACGTCGCGACGGGGACCTCCGTGATGGCCCGCCCGACGGAAAAACCCCGGTACAGGGACACGACCGCAATGACCCCGCCGAAGAAGACCGCCTTCAGCGCCGAAACCATGTAATCTGCGGGTGTGAGGGCCTTGGCGATTTCCAGAAGAAAATTCTGCATCGGTACGTTTGTGATCAGCCAGACGATGGCGTAGCCCCCGAGGATCGCGCTGGTCGTGAATATGAAAACAAGGCAGACCATCGCCGTCACCATGCCGATCAGCCTCGGCAGGGCATAGAGCCTCACAGGGTCCATCCCCCCCATCTCCAGGGTCTCCATCTCGCGGAGCACATTCATGTAACCCGTTTCGATCGTGACGGCCGTTGCCGACCTGAGAATGACGATCAGCGCCGTCACAAGGGGTCCCGTTTCCCTCACCAGAATGACAACGACGATCTTGCCCAGATCGATCTGGCCCGATACTTTGCTGAACTGCAGGATGAACGAGGTCCCGAGAATGAGTGCAACGGGGATCACGATCCGGAGGGCCTGGACCGCCGTGAAATAGACCTGCTCCAGCGTGACCCGGTAAAGCAGGGACCTCCCCTCCCTCGGCCAGCGGAACAGCTCGCGGATCATTCTCCAGGCGAAGGCGCTGAGATCGAGATAGTGTTTCAACCATTCGATGGTTGCGCGGCCCGCCCGGCCCGCGGAATCGGACATGACGATCATGGGATTTTTCATGGCCATCAGGGTCTGCCGTTTCGCTGAATTTTACCCGACCGGGGCGCCGATCTCGTCGGTATCGCCCCGCGGGCTTCGGGAGATGGTCTGAAAAACGGACAAATCCCTCATATCCCAATGCGGCGACTTTCGTCAATTTTTTTCACGGGATGGAGAAGATCCCCATATGAAAAAGGGGGCGGAAAGGGATGTCCTCTGCCCCCTTTGGCTCTCGCGTGTCTCCTGCCTCTGGGCGTCATCGTCCATCCGTTTCCGGATGGTTCAGGTTGTCATGGGCTCCACGATGTACTTGACGACCAGGTCACCGACCTCCCGGGTGCCGTACCCCATCTTCCCGGCATCCATGCTCCTGACGTCGTTTTGAACCACGGCCTTGACGGCCTCGAGGAGCATCCCCGCCGCCGAGGTCTCCCCGAGGTGCTCCAGCATCATCTGGGCGGCGCAGATGGCCGCCAGCGGGTTGATCTTGTTCAGTCCCGTGTACTTCGGCGCCGATCCGCTGATCGGTTCAAACATGGATGCGGCCTCCGGGTTGATGTTTCCGCCCGCGGCAATCCCCATCCCTCCCTGAATCATGGCGCCCAGGTCGGTGATGATGTCGCCGAACATGTTGTCCGTCACGATCACATCGAAATACTCGGGGTTTTTCACCATCCACATGCAGATCGCGTCGACGTGGGCATAATCGAGTTCCACGTCCGGATAGTCCCTGCCCACCTCCCGGAAGACACGCTCCCAGAGATCGAAGGCGTAGGTGAGGACGTTCGTCTTTCCGCAGAGGGTGAGCTTCTTTCTCCTGTTTCTCCTGCGGCAGTAGTCGAAGGCGAAACGGATGCAGCGCTCGACTCCGCGCCTCGTGTTGACGGATTCCTGAATGGCGATTTCGTCGGCGGTGCCTTTCCGGAAAAACCCGCCGCTTCCGACGTAGAGCCCCTCCGTGTTTTCCCGGACGACGACAAAATCGATCTCCTCGGGGCCCTTGTCCTTGAGGGGGGTGTAGACGCCGGGAAACAGCACGACGGGCCTCAGGTTGATGTAGAGGTCAAGGTCGAACCGGAGTTTGAGCAGGACTTCCCGCTCCAGGATGCCGGGCTTCACATCGGGGTGACCGAGGGCGCCGAGCAGGATGGCGTCCATCTGCCTCAATTCCCGCAGGACGGAGTCGGGAAGAAGCTCCCCTTTCTTGAGGAAACGGTCGCCGCCCAGGTCCTGGTAGACGAGGTTGAAGTCGGGTCCCCCCGCGTCGGTGATCGCCTTCAGGGTCTTGACGGCCTCCGCAATGACCTCGGGGCCGGTCCCGTCGCCGGGAATGACGCCGATATTGTAAGTTTTCATCTTGATCTCCTCACCGTTTTTTTCTTCAGCTTGTTCCGCTTCACGTGATCGACGAGTCCCCCTGTCCGTATGAGTTCCCTCATGAAATCGGGAACCGGGTCCGTTCGGAAGGTCTGATGATTGGTTCTATCTTCGATCTTCCCCGTTGAAAGATCAACAGAGATTTTCTCCCCGTCCCGGATACGGTCGACCGCCTCGCCGGATTCCAGCAGGGGGAGGCCGATGTTGAAGGCGTTGCGGTAGAATATCCTGGCAAAGCTCCTGGCGATGACGGCACGGATGCCGGCCTCTTTCAGCGCCAGAGGCGCGTGCTCACGCGACGACCCGCAGCCGAAGTTCCTTCCCGCCACGACGACGTCGCCCGCCGATACGGCGCCGGCGAAGTCCGGCCGTGAATCGGCAAACACATGTCTTGCGAGCTGTGCGCCGTCGGAGGTATTGCAATAACGAGCGGGGATGATGAGGTCCGTATCCACATCATCCCCGAATTTCCACACCCGTCCTTCAATTTTCATCTGATGATATCTCCCGGTAAACGTTTCCGGCTGTTCAAAAATGCCCGGATGCAAGGCGCCCGACCTCCCGAGAAGCGAGGCGTACTATGAAGCGTACGTTGAGCGACGAGGGACGAGGACAACGCCGCAGACGGGTGTTTTTCAACAGCCGTTCATAATTCGTCCGGTCCTGCTATGCGCCCCATCACCGCCGACGCCGCCGCCACATAGGGGTTGCTCAGATAGACCTCGCTTTTCGGGTGACCCATGCGCCCGACGAAATTGCGGTTCGTCGTTGCCAGTGCCCGTTCCCCCTCGGCAAGAACCCCCATGTGACCGCCCAGGCAGGGACCGCAGCAGGGCGGCCCGATGACGGCACCGGCCTCCAGAAAGGTTTCGAGGATGCCTTCCTTCACGGCCTCCTTCAGGATCCAGGGGGAGCCCGGAATCACGATGAGCCGAAGCCCCCGGGCCGCCTTCTTCCCCTTGAGGATTCGCGCCGCGTCCCGCAGGTCCTCGAGCCAGCCGTTCGTGCAGGAACCGATGAAAACCTGATCCAGGGGAACCTTCCCCACGGCCGAAAGCGGCCGGTCATTGGCCGGCGAGGACGGGAAGGCCACCTGGGGTTCGATGGCGTTAACGTCAATCGGGATAACCTTCGCGCAGGCCGCATCGGGGTCGCCCCTGAAGACCCGGGGCTTCAGGCCAGAACGACCCTTCACCCACGCCAGGGTCTTCTCGTCGGGCTCCATGATGCCGTTCTTCGCCCCGGCCTCCACGGCCATGTTCGTCATGGCAAAGCGCTGATACATGGGGAGATCCCGGACGACGGGTCCGGCGAATTCCATGGTGCTGTAGAGGGCGCCTTCAACGCCGATCCGTCCGATGGTGTAGAGGATGAGATCCTTGCCGGTGACCCAGCGGCGTCTTTTCCCCGTGTATTCCAGCCGGATCGTCGGCGGGACCTTCAGCCAGATCTCCCCCGTGGCCATGACGGCACCGAGGTCGGTGCTTCCGACACCGGTCGAAAAGGCCCCGAGGGCGCCGTAGGCGCAGGTGTGGCTGTCCGCCCCGATGACCACCATTCCCGGCACGACAAGCCCCTTCTCGGGAAGAATAACGTGACCGATACCCGCCTCCCCGACTTCATAATAGTGTCGGATCCGGTGTTTCCTCGCGAACTCCCGCATTCGCTTGGCCTGCTGGGCCGAGGCGATATCCTTGTTGGGAACGAAGTGATCCGCCACGAGGGCGATCCTGTTGCGGTTGAAGACCTTCTCGGCACCGGTTTCCTCGAAGACCTGGATGGCCAGCGGCGCCGTGAAATCATGGGCAAAGGCGAGATCGACCCGGACCTCGACGAGGTCGCCCGGCGACACCGATTTCCGCCCCGAGTGGGCAGCAAGTATTTTTTCGGTGATGGTCATGGCCATGATTCGCTCTCCCGCTCAGGATTTCCGGTGATTGTAATTGAGGCAGTCCTTGCTCAGCTTGTACTGGAAACTGTCCACCAGGGCCAGCCAGCTTGCCTCGATGACGCTCTCCGACACGCCGACGGTGCTCCAGATCTCCGTCGGGTCCCGGGACTCGATGAGCACCCTCACCTTGGCGGCCGTTCCCTCGCTGCCGTCGAGGATGTTGACCTTGAAGTCGATGAGCTGCATCTCGTCGATTTCGGGATAGAAAGTGCGCAGCGCCTTCCGGAGCGCGTTGTCGAGGGCATTGATGGGGCCGTTGCCCTCGGCCGCCGTGATCTCCACCTCGTCTCCCACCCAGATCTTGATCATCGCCTGGGCCTGCGAGGGGTTCTCTTCGTCCTTTTCGTTGATCACGCGGAAAAGCTCGAGCTCAAAAGGCTCCTCGAACTGGCCGGTGGCTTTCTTGATGAGAAGGGACAGCGAGCCGTCGGCGGCATCGAAGGTGTACCCCTGGTCCTCCATCTGCTTGATGACCTGGACGATCTTCCGGCTGGCCGATTTGTCCCGGCCCAGCGACAGACCCAGTTCCCCGGCCTTGTATTCGATGGTGCTTTTCCCCGACAGGTCCGAGGCGAGAACTCTTCTCACATTCCCCACGCGTCCCGGGTCGATATGCTCGTAAGCAGCGGGGTTTTTCCGGACGGCATTCACGTGAACGCCCCCTTTGTGCGCGAAGGCGCTGCGGCCCACGAAGGGCCGGGAGTTCAGGGGCGGAACATTGGCGATGTCGCCCACGAACCGGGAGAGGTTCGTGAGCTGACGCATCGACGCTTCCGTCAGGCACCTCTTCTGCATTTTCAACTGGAGATTGGCGATGATGGGGATCAGATCGGCGTTTCCACAACGCTCCCCGAAACCGTTGATGGTGCCCTGGACCATCCTGGCACCGGCCGCGACGGCCGCCAGCGTGTTGGCCACGGCCAGGCCGCCGTCATTGTGGGTATGGATGCCGAGCTTCCCCCCGGGGACGATATCGGACAGTTCCAGGGTGATCCGGCGGACCTCCTCGGGGAGGGACCCGCCGTTGGTGTCGCAAAGAACGATCATGTCCGCGCCTGCCGAAAGGGCCGACCGGATGGTTTCTCTCGCGTAAGCGGGGTTTGCCTTGTAGCCGTCGAAGAAATGCTCCGCGTCGTAGATGAGCTCCTTGCCCCGGTCCTTGAGATAACGAACGGTGTCCCCGATCATGGCCAGATTCTCCTTGAGGGGTACCTTGAGGATTTCATGGACGTGGAGATCCCAGGTTTTCCCGAAGATGGTCACCACCGGCGTCCCGGCACCGAGGAGAGCCAGCAGGTTCGGGCACTCCCGCGGCTTGATTCCCGCCTTCCTCGTGCTCCCGAAGGCCGAGAGCTTCGCCTGCCGGAAGGTCTTCTCCCGGGCAATTTCGAAGAAGCGCATGTCCTTCGGGTTCGACCCCGGCCACCCTCCCTCGATGTAGTGGAAACCGATGTCGTCCAGCCGCTGGGCGATCCTCAGTTTCTCCTCGGCGGAGAAGTTGATCTGTTCACCCTGGGTCCCATCCCTCAGGGTGGTGTCGTAGAGAAGCACATCCCATTTCTTCATGATGAACATTCCCCCATAAACTGAAAAATCCGTTACCGGAAACCGGATAACGGATCTTTCAAGAGATTTATGTCCTCTGCATTATTCCATCACCGGCCCCCTACGTCATCCAGACGTATCCTGTATGACGATAATAATGATGGCCTGAATGATGGAAATAATGTTCCGGATCATGGATTGAACTGCTCTGTTTCCTTCCCCTCAGTGGGGCGTATCCTAAAGGTTCACCCGGGTTTTGTCAACCAAAAAATGCACTCACCCGGTGAAAACACCTGAAACAACTCTATTCAAGATTCGTCACGGGAAACCGATAAAAAGGGTTGTGCATTCCATTTCAATCCCGGGAGGCCATGATACCCATGAACCCGAAAACCGCCTTAGCGGCTATCTCATCCCTGTTCTTTCTTTCTATATCCCTGCCGGCCCCCGCCCCCGCCGGGGATACGACGTATCGCTGCGGCGACGAGGCCGTCTCGGTCGGCGATTCGACCTACACCGTCCAGAAGGCCTGCGGCAAGCCGGCCCGCACGGAGAAGGCGGGTGCGACCGGAAACACAAAAAAAGAAAAAACCGCGCCCGGGCAGAAGACGACCAAGGGGAAATCGACACGCGTCGAAAAGTGGTACTACGACGAGGGGTACGGCGGTTTTGTCTACATTCTCACCTTTCAGGGCGGAACCCTGAAAAAGATCGAAAAGGGCGGACGGAGCAAATAGTGGAAGGCAACGTTCTCCCGAAATCAGGATCTGTCAGAAGCGCCCCCCTGTAAACGTCTCCGCCGCGAGACGCCGACCGCGACTAAAGCGACACTGAAAAACCCCGCCGCCATCGTGAACTCCGCACCCATCTGAAGAACGACGAAGGCAAAGCCGATCAGGGGCAGCAGCGACAGCCTCACGGCCGCCTTCAGCACCTCGTTCGTGGAGACGAAACGGGCAACAGGCGGCGAGAGATCCTCGTAGAGCCGTACCATCGAGGAACCCGCCGCGCGGCCGCGCAGATACTTGTCCCTGAAATCCCGGAGGATCTGCACGTGAGGCTCCAGGGGTGAACCGAAAGCCGCCGTCGCGATGAAGCACCCGCCTCCGCCGCCGTTTGATGGATTCGTCGCCACCGACTCGCCGCCTGTCGTTGTGAAGTTCCAGGAGACGGGTGAAGGCAGCGACACACCCTCGTCATCCTGCACCGCCGTGGTGATCGTCGCGGTGTACGTCGCGCCGAGGGCGAGCGCGGAGGAGGGCGTAAAGGTCGCCGTCATCGTCAGGGCGTCGTAGGAAACGACGCCCGCAACCGGTGTCGCCCCGCGGGTGAGCATGAAGGTCGCCGTCGTGAAAGACGACGCCTTCATGGTCTCGCTGAAGGTCGCCCTGACAGCCGTGCCGGTAGAAGCTCCTGTTGCGCCGGTCTCCGGGCTCATGGAAACAACGGTCGGGGGTATCCCGGCCTGGGTCACCGTATAGGTCTGCCCGGCGATGCTTATCGTTCCGGTTCGACGCTTTGCTTCCGTGTTCTCGGTAATACTATAGGTAACGGTCCCGTTACCCGTTCCGCTCGAGCCACTGGTTACAGTGATCCACATCGGATCGTTCACGGCCACCGAGGAGCATGTCTCCCCTGCGGTAACGTTGACGTTCCCCGAAGAGGCCGTCGGGGGGTGGGAATGCCCCGATTCCGACAGGCCGTAGGAACAGGAAGCAAAGGTCACGTTGAGCGCCTGAAACTGTTGGGAGGGTATGGTTCCGAAATCCGTGATGGTCAGCGTGCAGGCGTAGTTCATGTTCATTTTCATACGGAAAACACCGTCGGGTCTTCCGGCCGTCGTGCCCCAGCTGTTCAGTACAACCCAATAGTGGTTGTCGGGGTTTAAGTCGGTGTCATCGTAACCGATAATGAGGACGGCGTGCCCCTCCTAACTCTCGGTGCTGGCACCGCAATAGGGATCGGGTGTCCAGAGAGCTGCTTCATTCTGTGTCATCCAGAAATTCTGAAAGGCATCCATATCGGTGGGCGTGAAATAAAATACAAACCAGACACCCCGGCCCTGGTGAAGAATACTTTTGATGTTTTGCTTGGCCTGACTCTGGGAGACCGACGCGGTGCTGACAGTCTGATACGTGACGGATTCGATGATGGCATATTGGGGGACCGTCGAGATGGCGCCGCAAGTTCCTGCGCAGGTCCCTCCGCCGTCGATGTAAGCGGCATTCGTGTTCGACCACGGAATGACGAACCCCTTGGCGTTGTACCAGTTCGAAAACATAGCGATGTTTCCGCCCTTGCACGCACAGTAAGACTCTTCGGCGTTGTAGCAGGAATCGAAGAACTCGACGGACAGGCGATCGCTCAGTCCGCGTTGAGTCCTGAGGGCAAGCTCCAAGATCCCCGTGCCGGCCCAGACCCAACAGTTTCCGCACATCCCCTGGTTTCGCTGATTGTAATTCGGTACGTTGTTCAGCAAACTCAGAGAACCGCCCGCGATCCACTCGCCCGCAATAAGAGCCCTGAAAGGAAGACTGGACGCAGGAGGCGCTTTCGGGGCGTCGTCATAATCTCTCAGCCACTGCTCCAGAGTCTGCAGATCGGGGCGCATGAGCGGATAGCGATGCCTTTCCTGTGAGAATACGGAGGATGAAAACGCAAGGGTGAAACAGAGGGCAAGAAGGAGAACGGATGCAATCCTCGTTTGCTTCATGGGGTTCGTCCTGTTCTAGATGCTTGGCGCGGGGACGACCGCGGCAAATACCATCGGTGCCGCCGGTCAGGTTCACGTTCCTCACCGGGGAGCCGCTGCGCTTCCCGTCAGTGAGGGAAAGTCAAATAGAAGCGGCGTGCAGGTCCCCTTCTGGATCACATGGAGCGTGCAGTCATAGCGTTTGCCCGGCCGGATGTCGAATTTCTCGATGAAGGCCCTGTCGGGCGGGTTTACCCGGTCGGGAAGAAGGCTGAAAGGTCTCTCAGCCACCCGGACAAAACGCTCCTCGATCGGCCTGTCGGGGATAAAACGGAACTTGACATCGTAGCGTTCACCGGCCGAAACAGGTGCCGCCTCCGTCCTCGAAACGGACAGGATTTCCGCCTGCCCCGGATAGTTCCGGTATTCGCAGGGCCCGCCGGCAAGGGGCGTCTTCCCCGTCCCGGATTCGGCGGCCGCACAGCCCAGAAGCAAACCGGGGATCACAATACATACAATCGACGATATCTTTGATTTCTTTATTAAAATCATGTTCATACCCCTTGATTTCAAGTGACCGGATTTCTTGAGAAATTTTTTATGACAGGGCTTGTCCCTGCAAATTCCGCTCCCCCGCACACCCCCCCTGCCGGTTATCAGTCGAGCCGTTTCCTGAACCGGTTCAGGGCGCCTGCGAAGACCACAATGCCGAGAAAAGCGAGCCCCAGGAACTGCGGCCAGAGGACCTCCATACCGACCCCCTTCAGGAAAATCCCGCGGATGATGACGAGCATGTAGCGCAGCGGCACGGCGTAGGTCAGATACTGAACCGCGTCGGGCATGTTGGCAATGGGGAAGACAAACCCCGAGAGCATGAAAAAGGGGAGGATGAAGAAAAAGGTCGTCATCATGGCCTGCTGCCGCGTCGCCGAGACGGTGGAAATGAAAAGCCCGATGCCCAGGAGGCTCAAGAGGAACAGGCAGACGGCAAAGAAAAGAAGCGGGATGCTCCCCATAAGGGGAATCTGGAACCAGTAGATGGCGAAGGCCGTCACGACGGCCATCTGGACGAAGGCGATGATGATGTAGGGAATCGTTTTCCCCGCGATGAACTCGGCGGGCTTGAGGGGGGTGACGATGAGCTGTTCCATGGTCCCCGCCTCCTTTTCTTTGATGATCGCCATGGAGGTGAGAAGCAGGGTGAGAATCATGATGAGCACCGCGACGATCCCGGGCACGAAGAAATACTGGCTCTCCAGGTTGGGGTTGTACCAGGTGCGTACTCGGCCGTCGATCTCACCGTAATCCATCTGCCGGGGATAGAGCTCCTTCATGAACTTCCGGTTCAACCGGTCGATCACGAGTTGCGTGTAGGCGATCCGCACGGCGGCGATGTTGCTCATGCTGCCGTCGGCCAGAACCTGGATCGCCGCCGTCTCCCCCCGGCGTATCCGCTCGCTGAAATCGGGCGCCACCTTGACGGCGATATCCACCCTTCTGTGAAGCAGAAGGTTCTCCAGGTCGGCGACACTCACCGGATGGTAGACGACGCGGAACACGGGACTTCCCTCGAAAGCGTCCCTCAGTTCCCGGCTTTCTTTCGTCCGGGACTGGTCGAGCAGCGCGACGCTGATATCCCGGACATCGGTGGACACCACGTAGCCGAAAACGAGGATCATAATGAAGGGGGCGATGACGAGGATGGGCCGGTTCTTCCTGTCCCGGAAGAGCTGGATGAATTCCTTTCGCACGAGTTCCCGTATTCTCAGCCGTGACATCTTACATGCCCTCCCGTCGGAACACGATGAGCGTCAGGACGGCCAGCAGGGCGTACATGCCGAGCAGGACGACGTAGCTCGGCCACAGGGCCTCGAGGCCCAGACCGCGCAGGTAAAGACCGTTCAGAATATCGATGTAATAGGTCGCCGGGACTACGTAGGTCAACGCCTGGATGACCTTGGGCATGTTGGCGACCGGAAAGACGAAGTCGGAAAGAAGGAGCGACGGCAGGTACGTAACGAGGATCGCAACCTGGTTCGCCACCAGCTGCGATTTCGTCACGACGGAGATGAGAAGGCCGAGAGCCAGCGCCACACCGATGTAAAAGGTGGTGGCGAGCACCATGAGCCAGAAGGGCGATTTCATCACCACTCCGAAGAGAAACTGCCCCATCAGCATGGCGATGAAAACGTCGGTCATGGCGATGAGGAAATAGGGAATGGCCTTCCCCGTCAGAAACTCCTCCGCCCGCAGCGGGAGCGACCGGATCGTCTCCATCGTCCCGTTTTCGTACTCCCGGGCGATCACGAGGGACGTCAGCATGGCGCCCACGATCATGATGATGACGGCGATGATGCCGGGGACGATGAACTTCCGGCTCTCCAGGTCCTCGTTGAACCAGACCCGGATGCGCCCCTCGAGGGGTGGGGCCGGACGCTCGATGCTCTGCCGGTTCAGGAACTCGACGAAGAGCCGGCTGTTGTAGCGCTCGATGAAGGCGGTGATGTAACCCCGGGAGAGGCTCGCGAAGTTCGGGTCGCTTCCGTCGAGGAGGACCTGGATCTGCGCCTTGCGGTCCGCCCGGATGTCGGCGGTCCAGCCCGGCGGGATGATGATGACGATGGTCGTGTTCCCCCGGTCGAGTTCCTTCACGGCCTCCTTTTCATCGGGGAGAAGGGTGATCACGTTGAAATAGGGGGAAGCATCGATCCGCCGGATGAAGTCCCGACTCGAACTCGTCCTGTCATGGTCCACGACCATGACGCCGACGTCCTCCACGTCGAGAGAAAGGGCGTAGCCGAACAGAAGGATGAGCACCAGGGGCAGGATGAAGGCGAGATAGAGGCTCCTGAAATCCCGGATCAGATGGTAGTATTCCTTCCGGGCCGTGGCCAGGATGTTGGCGATTCTCACGGGCTTCCGCTCCTGGACATGAGTCGGATGAAGACATCGTTCAGCGTCGCCTCGGGCCGGCCGGGGAAGGTCTCCCGGATGATGTCTCCGGGGTTTCCGATGGCCACGATTTTTCCCTCGTTGATCATGACGATGCGCCCGCAGTTCAGCGCCTCGTCCATGTAGTGCGTCGTCACGAAGACCGTGACCCCCTCGCCGGCCAGGCCTCCGATGAAATCCCAGAAGCGCCGCCTCGCGATGGGGTCCACGCCCGACGTGGGTTCATCGAGGAAGAGGATCTCCGGGCGGTGGAGGAGCGCGCAGGCGAGGGCCAGCCTCTGGCGCCACCCCGGCGGGAGCTCGCGGGTGAGTCTCGTGCTCACGTCCCGGAGGCGGCTCAGCCGGAGAGCCCACTCGATCCTCTCGGGCCACTGCCGCTCCGGAACCTCGTAAACGCCCAGATAAAAGCGGATGTTCTCCATGGGTGTCAGCTCCTCGTAGAGGGAGAACTTCTGGGACATGTAGCCGATGGTCTTCTTGATCTCCTCCGACTGAGCGATGACGTCATAGCCCGCGACCCGTCCGGAGCCCGCCGTGGGTGTGATGATGCCGCAGAGCATGCGGATCGTCGTGGATTTCCCGGCGCCGTTCGGGCCCAGAAAGCCGAAAATCTCGCCTTTCCGGATCGAGAAAGAGACGCGGTCCACGGCCACGAAATCCCCGAAGCGCTTTTCCAGGTCCCGTACCTGGACGATGTCAGGGTTGGAATCGTTCATTCGTCACCTCTTCGTCCGCCGCCTGGATCCGGTGAATCATGGCCTCCTCCAGGCTGACGAAGGAAGCGCGGATTTCACCGGGACCGGCCACCTGCAGGACCCGGCCGCGGTGCATGAGCGCGAGCTGATCGCACTTTTCTCCTTCGTCGAGATAGGCCGTCGATACGACGATGGTCATCCCTTCCCGTTTCATTTCCAGGAGGATCTCCCAGAACTCCTGCCGGGAGACGGGATCGACGCCGTTGGTCGGTTCATCGAGGATCAGAAGGGACGGCTGGTGCACGAGTACGCAGGCAAGGCCCAGCTTCTGTTTCATGCCCCCTGAGAGGTTGCCGGCAAGCCGGTCCACGAAGGGCAGGAGGTTGGAAAACCCCAGGTAGCGCTCTCTCCGCTTCACCCGCTCCGCCCCGGTGATGCCGAAGACATCCATGAAGAAGGCGAGATTTTCCGCGACGGTGAGATCCTGGTAGAGTCCGAAACGCTGGGGCATGTACCCGATGAGATTCTTGATCTCCCGCCTCCCGGAAACCGCGTCGATGCCGTTCACGAGGATCTGCCCCGAGGTGGGCGGTATCATGGTGGCGATCATCCGCAGGAGGGTCGATTTCCCGGCGCCGTCGGAGCCCACGAGTCCGAAGAGGGATCCGCGGGGGATGTCGAGCGAAAGATCTTCCAGGGCGGTGACATCGGCAAACCGCCTGGAGACGGACTGGATCCGGATGAAGGGTTCCGGGATGGGCGTCATCGTGAATTTCCATGCACCGTGGACGGCAGGCCTTCCGCCCACGGGCTCAGCGCAACCAGGCATCGGCGGGCATGCCGGCTTTCAGCTCCAGGTCCGGATTCGGAAGAAGGATCTGGACGAGGTACACCAGCTTGACCCTTTCCTTGTGGGTCTGGATGATCTTCGGCGTGAATTCGCCTTCCGGAGAAATGTAGGAGACGACCCCGTTGTAGACCTTGCCGGGGAAGGTGTCCACCTTGACGTCCGCCTTCTGACCCGGTTTGACCTTGCCGATCTCGGTTTCGCCGACAAAGATTTTCAGCTTCACTTCCGAGAGGTCCGACAGGGTCAGGACCTGACGGCTGGGAGAGACCACAACGCCGGGCTCCACGTTGCGGCTCGTGATGATCCCGCTGTAAGGCGCCTTGAGACGGGTGTGCTGGAGCTGGATTTCGGCCAGGTCCACCGCTGCCTTCGAGGCCTTCACCTGGGCCGCAGCCGCTTCGATCTGTTTCCCGATCGATTCGAGATTCCGGAGATTGCCCGTGGCCTGCCGGAGGACCGCCTCGGCCTCGGTCAGCCGCGACCGGGCCGTGTCATAGGCCAGGGTCACCGTCTCCCACTCCTTCTTCGAAACGACGGCCCGCTCGTACAGCTGGTCGTAACGCTCCTTGTTGGCCCGGGCTTCCGCGAGGACGTCCTTCGCGCCGGTCAGGGCGGCTTCCGCGCGCGTCACATCGGCCGGAAGAACCTTGCGGTTGATGTCGAGAACCGTCTTGAGCTGCTTGAGGTTCTCTTCGGCCTTTTTCAGGTTCGCCCCGGCCTGATCACGGGCCGCCGCGTATTCCCGGGGGTCCAATTCGGCCAGGACCTGGCCCTCCGTTGCCGGCTGTCCTTCCTTCACATGGACGGCGATCACGCGACCGCTGACCTGAAAGGCCAGTTCCGACTGGGTGGACTCAATGGTTCCCGAGTAATAAGGCTCCTGCAGCCTCGCTTTCCGCTGTCCGAGGTAGACCAGCAGGGCAACGGTCACAAACAGGGCGAGAAACACCGCCAGGATGATCTTCCTTCTCAAGGTGCATCCTCCCGGATGGAACGATAAGGTCGTGAAAGGGGTGATGAATCGCCGCCAGCGTATCATCGGCGGTTGAAATTCTCAAGGGAATTGATCCGGAAAAGGTCGTGAAAGGCGGGCGTTTTCTTGCGTATCCGGCGATCAGGCCGTCATCCGGACGTCCCGGTGCCGGTCGAGTCGATCATGCCGACGCCGGTGAGGTCCACAACGATTCGCCGGGCCTCTTCATCCATCAGGAACCACAAACGCCGGCGGAACTCCCGGGCGGAAGAGGCAATGATGTCCCCGCCGGGAGCGGTGACATTGTGTTTTTCCCCCTGGCGTCTTTTTCTCATCTGAAAAAACTTCTTGCGTCAGACGGCGGCAGGCCGGCGGCCCGCAGGCATCAGGGTGTTTCGATGTCAAAGTGCTCGTCCAGCCGCATGGCCGCGAAGAGATCGCGGATCTCCCTGGAGACGTTGATCACCGACAGCTTCACCCCTTTCTTGGAAAGGGCGTTGTGGGCGGCGATCAGGACGCCGAGACCGACGGAATCCACCATCCGGACATGGGTCAGATCGAGGACGAGGGAGCGGGGACCTTTCCTCAGCAGGGAACGGACCTCTTTTTTGAAGGCCTCGATCGTCGGCGCCACGAGGTCACCGGGGGGTTGCAGCGCTTTCGGCAGGATTTCCGGCTTTCTTTCCACATTGGTTTTCATCACGACCTCTCACTTGAACCGCAATACCAGGTGATTGCCCCTGTCGTTGAAGCGGACATCAGAGGCAAACCGCTGCATGATAAAAAGACCCCGGCCGGATTCCGCTCTGGCCCCGGGTTTTCTCTTCATGTGGCGTTTCCAGTCAAACCCCGTACCCTCATCCTTCACCTCGATCACCAGGTCACCCTCTTCCACGTGAACCCTGTAATGGACCAGTTTTTGCGGATTCCCCTGGTTGCCGTGCAGGATTGCGTTGGTCAGGGCCTCCCGCATCGAAAGCAATATCCGGAACGCTTTCTCCTGGATGCCCAGATGGGAAAGAAATTTCTCCGTCTCGCGGCTGACAGCGTCGATCTTCTCCAGCGCGGAAGAGAAGAGGATGCTGAGATGATCGGAAACGGTGCGGACTTCAAATGTGGCGTTCATTTCTTCGATCTCATCATGGGAATGGGAATGACGATGTTCCAGAAAAACCTCATTCAAATCACGCGGACATGCCGCCTAAAGGTCCACCCCCAGAAGCAGCACGTCGTCCTGGAGGGTCCGTCCATCGGGACACAGCGCGGTCACGATCTCGCCCACGGCCGATCCGAGGGGCAGATCGTGCGTCTCGACGCAGGCCTCGACGAGATCCACCAGACCGTCCTCCCGCCTGCGCCGGGCCGTCCCGTAGCGTTCGATCAGGCCGTCGGTGTAGAAAAACATCCTTCCACCCGGCGGGACGGCCAGAGACAGCGGTTCAAAGGACACGGACTCGAAGGCGCCGAGGATGTCCCCCTTCGCCTCCAGAACCCGGATATCTCCGCGGACGTCGATGTAGACGGCGGGGAGGTGTCCGGCATTGACAAGGGTCAACCGGTTTGCTCCGCGGTCCAGCCGGGCATAACAGGCCGTCAGGTATTCGCCGTCCTGCAGAAGCCGCGTGAAGACCTGATTGATGATCTGCAGGGTCTCTCCGGGGGCGGTGCCGTTACCGGTGTTCTGATGGATGAGGGCCTTCAGAGCGAAGGTGTTGTAAGACGCCTTGATGTCGTGCCCGCTGATGTCCGCGACGAAGAAACCGAAGACGTCGCGGTCCGCGGCGAAAACATCGTAGAAATCCCCGCCGGCCTCCAGAATCGGGACATAACGGACGGCGAACTTTGCCTCCGGGAGGTCCTCCGGCCGGACCAGGATGGCCTGCTGGGCTTCACGGACCTGCTTCAGGCGCTTCGCCTGGGCCTCGATGACATTCCGGTAGGTGTCCCTCGTCTCCAGGTGGCGCTGCACGCGGGCGACCACCTCGCGCCGGTCGAAAGGTTTCGTGATGTAATCCACGGCGCCCAGGGTGAGTCCCTTGATCTTGCTCCCCACGTCGTCCACGGCCGTTACGAATATGACGGGAATGTCCGCTGTCACGGGATCGGACTTGAGGAGATGGCACGCGTCGAACCCGCTCTCGCCGGGCATCATCACGTCCAGCAGGATGACGGCCGGTCGCCTTCGTTTCGCCATCTCCCGGCCTTGCCGGCCGTTCAGCGCGGAAAGAGGAGCATAGCCTTCCGTCTCAAGAATCACTTCCAGCAGCCGGATGTTTGCCGGATTGTCGTCGATGACGAGAACGGCCGGCTTTTCGCCGGATCCCGCCTCTGCCCGCTCGCGGGATATCCGCGTCTCGGGACTGTTGTGCATGTGCTCCTTTCAGGGATGGGAACGGCGCGTCCCGTTGGAAAGCCCGGAGGCCGCCGCTTCAGAACCCCTCCCGCGAGGCGGTCCGCCCTCTCACTCCGATGACGGGATGTCCCACAGCCTCCCCCCCGAGGATCGACTCGATGGTTTTCGAAAGTTCTTCCATATTGAAGGGCTTCTGAATGAACCCGCTGCATCCGCGTTCGAGAATCTTGGCCGCCTCGCCGTCGATGCTGTAACCGCTCAGGAGCAGAACCTTGGCGGCCGGGTTCATTTTCCTGATCCGGTCGAAGGCCTCGCCCCCGCCCATCCTGGGCATGATCATGTCCATGAGGACAAGGTCGATCTCCTCCCCGCTGCGATTGTAGATTTCGAGCGCTTCAGCGCCGTCCCGGGCCGTGTAGACGTGATAGCCCATTGTTTTCAGCAGCTCTCCGCCTACCTCCAGCATCGAGTCCTCATCGTCCACCAGAAGAACCGTCTCGCGGCCCTTCTTGACGGGTTCGGTCACCTCGATGGTCCGGGGAACCTCCTTGTTGGACGCCGGCAGGTAGATCTTGAACGTCGATCCCTCACCGATTCCGGACTCGACATCGATGAAGCCGCCGTGTCCCTTGACGATCCCGTAAGCGGAGGCCAATCCCAGGCCCGTGCCCCGGCCCATCTCCTTCGTCGTGAAGAAGGGTTCGAAGAGTCGTTCCATCGTGCCCGGGTCCATGCCGGCGCCTGTGTCGGTGATCGAGAAGAGCACGTAACGGCCGGGTTTCGGGTTGTAGAGCTTGTCCTTCATGGCCTCATGGTCGGTGTTTTCCGTCCTGAGAATCATGTCGCCGCACCCCGCCATGGCATCGGCCGCATTGACAAAGAGGTTCATGAGAACCTGCTCGATCTGCCCGGCATCGGCTTCAATGGGATGCAGTTCCGGATCGAGGTGATACTGGACGACGATGTCCTTCCTTGTCCTGCTGAACGTCTCGGCCGCCTCCCGCAGCAGCTGGTTCAGGTCGAGAGGCTTGACCTCGTACCGCCCTTTCCTCGCGTAACCCAGAAGCTGTGCGGTCAGACGGGATCCGCTCTGGACCTGCTTTTCCATGCTCTTCAGCCGTTCGTAATACATATGACCGGCGTCGATGTCGAAGAGCATCAGCGAGATGTTTCCCTGGATCACCATCAGAAGATTGTTGAAGTCGTGGGCGATGCCTCCGGCGAGCGTGCCGATGGCTTCCATTTTCTGCGCGTGCTGAAGCTGTGCCTCCATCCTCTGCCGGTCCGTCACGTCATCGAAAACGACGATGACGGTCTTCTTCACATCCTCCACCATCGGCAGGATCTTGACCAGCACCTGCCGCGACCGAAGCTTCAGGGGTGCGTCATCGAACACCGTATGAGAGGTCGCGAGCACCTTGGCCACCATGTCGTCCATCCGGGCCCGGTCCTCGTCCTGGAAGAGGTCCAGGAAGCGGGAGGCCAGGAGCTTCTCCTCCGGGATGCCGCCGAGACGAACCGCCGACGGGTTGGCGTACACGATGCGGCCGTCCGGCGTGATCTCCAGAATCCCCTCCGCCAGGGTGTTCAGGACCGTTTCGTAATGTTTCTTGATCGTCAGCAGTTCCCGGGTCACCTGCCGGGCGTGGATTCCATCGGTGCCGAGGATGCGCGTTGGGGCCTTCCGGCTGCCCTTCAGGTCGAATTCGTGCAGGGCTTCCTGTATGGTCTTCGACATGCTGCTCAACGGACCCTTGGCAATGCACAGGTCCGCCCCGACCTCCCGGTAGTCGAACCCTTCCTCTTCGGCGGCAACGGCCGACAGAATGACCAGGAAGGTGTCCTTCAGCCTCGGCATGCCGCGGATCACCTGACAGAGTTTCTTCCCGTCGATGTTCGGCATGATGAGGTCGACAAAAACGATGTCCGGGGTGTAGGTCTGGAGGATGTCCAGGGCCATCAAACCGTCCTCGGCGGTCATGACCTGATGTCCCTGTTTCTTGAGAAACCGCGTCATGAATTCCAGCATGACGGGATGGTTATCGACGACCAGTGATTTCTTCTTCATAGAGTTCGCCCTTCAATTCGTATCGTTTGTCTCTGACCTTCTGTCCCTTGACCCTGTTCCGCCCCTCGCGCTTCGCCTCGTAGAGAAATTCGTCGGCCTGTTCCATCATGCTGTCGAAGGTCGTTTTCTGATCCTTCCCCGGATGGAAGCTGGAGACGCCGAAACTCGAGGTAATCCTGATATCTTTCCCCTTCAATCGGAAGACCTTTTCTGAAACGACGCGCCGGAGCCGTTCGGCCACCAGGCAGGCCGGCTGAAGCTCCGTTTCCGGGAGCACGATGAGAAACTCCTCCCCGCCGTATCGGGCGATCCAGTCGATGTCGAGCCGGATCGAGGCACTCAGGCACTGAACGAACCCCTTCAGGATCTGATCCCCCGCCTTGTGCCCGAATTCGTCGTTGACCGTCTTGAAGTGGTCGATGTCGCACATGATGATCGACAGCGGGTGCCCGTAGCGCTGCGACCTCTTGATCTCCTGCGGGAGTCGTTCCATAAGATAGACGCGGTTGAAGATCCCCGTCAGGGGATCCTTGATGGACAGGATTCGGATCTCCTCGTTGGTCGTCCTGAGCGACTTTTCGAGTTTGAGGATGCGCTGCGCCGTCTTCAGGCGAACCCGGAGTTCCGCCGGGTTGACGGGCTTGACCAGGTACTCGTCGGCGCCGGCCTCCAGCCCCCGGACGACGTCGGCCTTTGCATCCTTCACGGTGAGGACGATGACGTAGATGTAACCGGGCAGGTCATCCTGCCGGATCGCGCGGCAGAGCTGCAGGCCGTCCATCTCGGGCATGACCCAGTCCGTGATGACGATCGGGTAGAGCCGGTGCTTCAGAATCTCCAGAGCGACCCGGCCGTTCGCGGCGGAACGCACCTCGCCGCAGCCGGCTTCCTGAAGCATCTTCTCCAGGAGCCTCCGGGTCACCGGATCGTCTTCAACGATCAAAATGGGATAGGTGTCATTCATATCGACCCGTCGGGGATTCTCCCCTGTCCGATGATCAGTTGCGGCCCGTCAGGGCGAGGGTCCCGACGATCCGCTCGAGATGGTCCCTGATCTCGTCCGCCGCCTCGACGGCCCCGCTCAGCTCGCAGGCCCGGGCATTGCTCTCGATGGTCTTCGCCAGTTCGTGAATCTCCGTGAACCCGAGGTTGATGGCCGCGCCTCTCATGGAGTGGGCGGACATGGCCATCTTCTCGAAATCCGGCACCTGCGCCGCGGTCTTGATGTGATCGAGCTCCGAAAGGGTGCTTTCCAGGAACAACTCTACGAGCTCCTGGAATTCCTCCTCGCTGAACCCGATGTGTCCTGCCATATCCCTGAAGTTCATATCGTCCTCTCTATCCCCCCGAGGTCACCGTCCTCTGAAAAGACGCCTCAGGCCGACTCGCCTTTTTGGACCCACCTGCTGATCGCCTGGAGAATCTCCTCCCTGCGGATGGGCTTCGAAATGTAATCATCCATGCCGGCTTTGATGCACTTGTCCCGGTCCCCCGTCATGGCGTGGGCGGTCATTGCGATGATCGGCAGGTGTCCGCCGCTTTCCTTCTCCCGCCGGCGGATGATCGCCGAGGCCTCGTAACCGTCCATGTCGGGCATCTGACAGTCCATGAAAACGAGATCATACCGGTCCCGCTCGATCATCCGGAGAGCTTCCCGGCCGTTGCCGGCCAGATCGGCACGGCAGCCGAGTTTTTCCATCATCTTCAGGGCCAGTTTCTGGTTGAGCAGGTTGTCTTCGGCGATAAGAACGTGCACGCCCTCCGGTCCGGACACCCGGGCCGGGGCCTGCGACGCGCGTGCCTCGGCAAGGGTGTGGCGGGTGATGAGCGGTGCGGCGACCCCCTGGAGCTTGGAGCCCCAGGCCGCGGCGAGTGCTTCCATCAGTGTCTCCGTGTGGATCGGCCGGACCAGGTACGCGGCGAAACCCGCTTCGGAGAAACGCCTGGCGTCGCCCCGCTTGCCGACCGCCGCGATGGCGATCAGGACCGTGTCCTTCAGCTGCGGGTCCGACTGGATGCGTCTCCCGACGGATTCCATATCATCCTGGAATCCCGAATCGATGATGGCCATCCCGTAAGGCCGCCCGGACGCGCAGGCATCGCGCAGCGCCGCCAGGGCTTCCTCCGGTGTTGCTGCGGCATCGCTCTTCATGCCCCAGTTCGACGTCAGGTCGAGGAGCGTCTGCCGGTTGATCTCGCTGCGGTCCACGATCAGCGCGCGCACCCCCTCGAGACTGGCCGCCGGAATGGAGAGACTCTGGGGCGTTTCGCCCAGGCCCAGCGGAATCGCGAACCAGAAGGTCGATCCGCGGCCGAGGGTGCTGGTGACGCCGATGGTCCCGCCCATGAATTCCACGATCTGTTTCGATATGGCGAGCCCCAGGCCCGTCCCGCCGTAACGGCGCGTCATGGACGCGTCGGCCTGGGTGAATTTTTCGAAAATGAACTCGAGTTTCTCCTCGGAAATTCCGATGCCGCTGTCCTCCACGGCGAACCGGAACACCGCCTGCCCGTCGACCAGCGGCTGCCATCCCACGTCAATGAACACAAAGCCTTTCTCCGTGAACTTGAGCGCGTTGCCCGCGAGGTTCGTGAGCACCTGCCGGATCCGACCGGGATCGCCGACGACCCGCCGCGGGGCATCCTGCCCGTAACGGACCTCGAAATCGAGCCCCTTCTCGCGGGCCCTGAGGGACAGCAGTTCAGCCACGCCCTCGACGGTCGTCCTCAGGTCGAAGGGGATCTGCTCGAGAGCCATTTTTTTCGCTTCCAGTTTCGAGAATTCGAGAATGTCGTTGATCAGTTTCAGGAGGATCTCCGCCGAATCACGGACCGCCTCCGCGTAATCCCGCTGTTCCTGCGAAAGCTCCGTGTCGAGAAGGAGATTGGAAAATCCGATGACGCCGTTGATCGGCGTGCGGATTTCATGACTCATGTTGGCCAGGAACTGCGATTTGGTGCAGTTGGCCACCTCGGACGCCATGGCCATGACATTGGCGCGCGCGATGGCCTCCTCCAGCTGCTTGTTGGTCGCTTCCAGTTCCCTGTTGATGGTTTCCGTCTCTTCCTTCGCCCTCTGCAGGCGCTCCTCTGTCGCCTTGAGATCGGAGATGTCGATCAGGACGCCCCGGACACCGAGGATCTTTCCATTCAGCTGGACAGGGCCGATGCGAATCAGGGCGGGGAAGGCGCTGCCGTCCTTCCTGAGGACGGTGTACCCCGAGCCCAGAACTTCACCCCGCAGGGCCCGGGATATATCTTCGCTCGCCCTGGACCGCTCGGCGGGGGCGATCATCGTCAGGGCATCAAGTCCCCTTCCGACCTCTTCCGCCGAATAACCGAAGGTCTCCATGGCCGTCCTGTTGACAAATGTCAGGACCCCCTCCGAATCCATTTCGAAAACCGTCTGGGGAAGAGAGTCGGCCAGCTCCCGACCGGAAGCCTCCAGAATGATTCGGCAAACGGCTTCTGCTTGCATCTGAACCCTTTTCTCTGTAGAGTCGCGGGTTCCGGGACAGGAATCCGGAACGACCGGCGGTGCGCCTGTTAGGGAAATCGGATATTCAATAAAATTCTTGAGTAACTCCACTGACTTGCTCCTCCCGGCCAAGGGACCGGACGATCAGCGAGAAACACTGCCTTTTTGATGAATTGCTGATATAATGCGGAAGTCGTTCTCCCGGCCGGCCGGAAACGAACTTTCATACAGATCGCGCGTCCCGCCGGGACCTCTCCGCCCGGGGTACCGGCCGTGACAGGAGAAAATTCCGCCGAAGGGCAAATAATGCAATAAGCAGACCAGAGCCACATAAATAATCCATTGATTTTTCGATGGTTTTACATCACCCGATGACGAAGGACATGCCCCTGCGACAGAAAACAGAACTGATCCTGGCTTCGGCCTCCCCGCGGAGGGAGGAACTCCTGTCCCTTGCAGGGATCGTTTTCAGGGCCATCCCCGCGGAGGTGAACGAGGAAATGGCGGGAAAAGAATCACCGGAGGAGCACGTGCTGCGCCTCTCCGGGGAGAAGGCTGCCGCCGTGGCCGCATTGTACCCCGATGCCTGGGTCCTCGGGGCCGACACCACCGTGATCATCGACGGCGAGATCCTCGGGAAGCCCGCGCACAGGGAAGAGGCCCGCGCAATGATGCGCAAATTAAGCGGGAGGACCCACCGGGTCGTCACGGGTTTCACCCTCTTGAGGGCAACATCGCAACACAGGGTCAGCAGGGCCGTCACCTCGGACGTCACCTTCAAAAAACTGGCATCGGAAGAAATCGATTGGTACGTCGCGACGGAGGAGCCATACGACAAGGCGGGGGGATACGCCGTGCAGGGACGGGCGGCCCTCTTCATCCGCGAGATCCGAGGATCCTATACGAACGTCATCGGGCTTCCGGTCTGCGAGGTGACCGAGGCCCTCCGGGAACTCGGGGCCATCGATTTCAGGAAGGAGGATGACCATGTCGGAGATTCGAAATAACATCCGCATCGTGAGGGAGACCATCGCGGAGGCGGCCCTTCGAACCGGCCGGAAGGCATCCGATGTCCGCCTCATGGCCGTGACCAAGACCGTCGATGACGAGCGGATCATGGAAGCCATCGATTGCGGCGTCGACATCATCGGAGAGAACTACGTCCAGGAGGCCAAACGGAAAATCGAGAAGATGGGCAAGAAGGTCGAATGGCACATGATCGGCTATCTCCAGTCCAACAAGGCGAAGTACGCCGTCCGTATCTTCGACATGATCCACTCCGTCGACCGGACGAGCCTCGCCCGGGAACTCGACCGACGGGCCAGGGCTGCGGATCGGCCGATGAAGATCCTCATCGAGGTGAACCTCAGCGGCGAGGCCACCAAGAGCGGGGTCCGGAGAGAGGACATCCCGGCTCTGCTCAGGGAACTCTCGGCACTCGACTACCTCTCCGTCCAGGGACTGATGACCATGGCGCCCTGGTTCGACGACCCCGAGGACGCGAGGCCCTTCTTCCGGATGCTTCGGGAACTGCGGGATGAAGTCATCCGCGCAAACATCCCCCACATCGAGATGAAAGAGCTTTCCATGGGCATGACGGGCGACTTCGAGGTGGCCGTCGAGGAAGGCGCCACCATCGTGCGGATCGGGAGGAAGATCTTCGGCGAGCGCCCCTGAGTGAAGCCTGTTGAAAAGAGATTCTGTTCCCCGTGCATGAAAACCACCTCAAGAGGTCACGGTGCTTCTCCGGGGTTTTTCCGGGTTTTTTATAGCAAACCTGTTCATCACTTTTAAAATCATATAGGGCCAAGCCGTGGGAGAGTTAAAAAAAGACCCTTTGCGTTCTCTGCCTGCAGAGCTGCGTCCTTGAAGCGGAGATCGAAGAGAACCGCATCCGCATGGTCCGGAACGACAAATCCGATCCGCACAGTCAGGGGTATGTGTGCATCCAAGGCTCGGGCGCGCCCTACGGCAGTGTTTCGGGGCATGAACATGATGTTCCAAGCCCTGAAAACACCTACTTCCGGCACGATAATCCTTGAATATCAACCGGGTGGCTTGGTCCGACTTCGGCGCAGGGCCCAAGCGAAAGGCCTGCGGCTTCCATGACCTGAGGTACTTCACACTGAAAATCTGCCGGGTTTTCGCCAGCTAATCGGGAGATGAGCCTGATGGTTATCTATTTTTTCATCGGCGAGATCATACACTTGACGGACATCTCTTTATTTGAGCATGGAGAGAAATAATCCTGCCGCGGCCGCCGTTCCGATCACACCCGCTACGTTCGGTCCCATGGCGTGCATGAGAATATAATTGTGTTTATTCTCCCCCCGGGCGACGATCTGAGCCACGCGTGCCGCCATCGGAACTGCGGATACTCCCGCCGCTCCGATCAATGGGTTGATCTTTTCCTTGAGAAAAAGGTTCATGAATTTGGCCAGGATGATGCCTCCCACCGTACTGAAAGAGAAGGCCACCAGCCCGAGAAAGAATATATAGAGTGACTGAGGTCTCAGAAAAACCTCCGCCGGCATGGTGGCACCGATGCAAATCCCCAGAAAGATGGTCACGATGTTGATCAACTCGTTCTGGGCGGTCTTGGTCAGCCGCTCCACAACACCGCATTCCCGAAAAAGATTTCCCAGGAAGAGCATGCTGACCAGAGGTGCTGCAGCGGGAACGAGAAAACAGATAATGAGCGTAGCAACGAGGGCGAACCCAACCCTCTCGACCCTGCTGACCCGCCGGAGGGTGCGCATTTTGATCAGACGTTCTTCCCGTGTCGTCATGAGCCGCATGATGGGCGGCTGGATGATGGGGACCATGGCCATGTAAGAGTAGGCCGCGACGGTCGTCGCCCCGAGCAGGTGAGGGGCGAGCTTGGAAGTCAGAAATATGGTCGTGGGGCCGTCCGCGCCGCCGATAATCCCGATGGATGCCGCTTCGTTGAGATTGAATCCCAGAAGAATGGAGCCGAAGAAAGTGACATAAACCCCCAACTGAGCGGCTGCGCCGAGCAGCAGCGTCTTGGGGGCGGCGATCATCGGACTGAAATCCGTCAGCGCACCGATCCCCAGGAAAATAAGCGGCGGAAGGATGTCCCATTTGTCGATGGCAAAGTGGTAGAAGACCCACAGAAGACCGTTTTCTTTCATCATTTCCGTGAGAGGGATATTAACGATGATCATACCGAAGCCGATGGGCACCAGCAGCAGAGGCTCGTAATTCTTCAGGATGGCCAGGAGAATGAATGTGAGCCCAATGCCCCACATAATGACATGCCCATAAGTCACATGGATGAAACCCATTCCGCTGATCACTTCATTGAACAGACTGGCATCCATCACTAAATCTCCTTGTCTTTACAAAGCAGCGCATGAGTCATCAATCGGTCTCTTCCTCTTTTTCTTTCTTATCCACCAAGTTCTTGTCGCCCGCGATCATGGGATATTCAACAAAAGAGTCGGGAATCATGAAAACATACTCGGGCAATTTATCCTCCACCGAGATGGTTGCCTTCATGACCTCGTACTCGGTGGGGATTTTGACCTCCTCCTCCGCCTTTTTCTTCCCGAAGGTTTCTTGCGCCCATATGGAAATCTTTGAGAAGATCTTGATCCCCATCAGGAGGATGAGGAGACAGAAAAAAACCCCGCTGAAACCGTAGAGAAACACCTGAAAAGCCTGTCCCCAATTTGTTCCCTGCATGGACCGCCCCTTGCTTCCAGTATTGAAAAATCCGGAACACTCTCGCTGAATGCTGCGTTTGGTTACCTACCTGTTCATTTCCATTGAATCAAGTAAAAAATCAACAACACATCTGTCCAAAATAGGTTTTAACGATTGAAAAGGGTGCACTCGCTCGGGCAAAAGTTTCTTTATCACAAGAAATTGAACTCTGGAAGGAGGTACCCCCGAGATCGCGGGAGATTGTCACGTGCGCGGTCGGGCAGTTTTTGGCCTTAGAACGACATTTTTGACCCCAAAAATCCTGTTCTAAGAGTGGCGCCATATGCCGAGAGCGAACAGGCATGATATACCCGGGTATGTGTGGCACACGACCCACCGGTGCCACAAGAAGGAATTCCTTCCAAGATTTGCCAGAGACCGTCGCCGATATCTGCAGTGGCTTTTCGAAGCGCTTCGACCTGTGCGTGCTCAACTACATGGTGACGTCCAATCACGTCCACCTTCTTGTCAGAGACAACGGGGGAAGAGACGTAATCCCCAATTCCATTCAGCTGATTGCGGGAAGGACCGGCCAAGAATTCAATCAGAGGAAGAATCGGAAGGGGGCATACTGGGAAGATCGTTATCATGCGACGGCGGTGGAGACGGACAGCCACCTGATTCCATGCCTCCTCTATATCGATCTCAATATGGTTCGCGCGGGGGTCGTACGCCACCCTTCCGAGTGGCCTTTCGGTGGTTACAGCGAGATTCAGAGGCCCCGGGAGCGCTATGCACTGGTAGACTACAGGGGGTTAAGAGACCTGCTGACGTTCAAGGAAATGCCGGATCTTGCTGATGCTTATCGAGGATGGATTGAAGAAGCAATTGGTGCGGGGGGACGGTTGCGGGACGGCAAGTGGTCTGAGAGTGTTGCGGTGGGGAGTGAATCCTTTGTAAGGATGACCCGGGAGAAACCGGGGGTCAAGGCGAAGGGGCGTGAGGTGGTTGATGCAGACGGAAGCTACGTACTCCGGGAATCTCCGGCTTCTTACGGCAGCATTTCGGGGCATGAACATGATGTTCCAAGCCCTGAAAACACCTACTTCCGGCACGATAACCTTTGAATATCAACCGGGTGGCTTGGTCCGACCCCGGCGCACCCCACCAACGGCAACGGCCTGCGCCCGTTATCCGACGGACTCATCTCTTCCTGAACTCCGCAATTGACAAAACCGATGGGAGAGGGTAACTTTTTTCGTGATCTGCAAACATGTCGGGCGCCGCTGGAGAAGGAATCATGAAAGTCATGTTGAAGCGAGCTTATGAACCTCCAGCCAAAACTGACGGTGAGCGGATTCTTGTAGATCGCCTCTGGCCGCGTGGATTGGCCAAGGTCAAAGCCAGGATCGACCGCTGGCTCAAAGACGTCACGCCTTCCACCGAACTTCGCCAATGGTTCGGGCATGACCCGGAGAAATGGCCGGGGTTCAGCAAGCGGTATCGCGCCGAGTTGAAAAACAACCCCGCATTGCGGGAGCTGCGAGCCCTTTCATGCCAGGGAAACATCCCCCTTATCTACGCGGCCAGGGATCCGTTGCGCAATGAGGCGGTGGTGCTCAAGCAGATCCTGGACCGCGGCACCTGACAACTCACCCAAGCCGGCGCCGCTTCGCGGCACAGCTGAATCCAGGCGTTCAGAGCTCCAATGGCATGGTTCCAGTTACGACGGAAAAAACATTCTTAATCAACAGGAGGACTTGATCATGGCTGACACATGGTTGACCACGCTCATCACGGACACACCGCAGGCGGGCTTTGAACTCGCTATCACTCTGAGCCGCCGCGGCGTCAAGTACACGCAACCGGACGCGGAAGTTCTCAAAAGGCTCCGTCCCACGTACTCCAACGACGCAAATTCGCTCATGGGGGCATCACAAGTCATCGCCATCAATTTTCAAACCGTGGCCGCCGCTAATAATTACTGGCGCAAGTGACCGGACAAGGCGCCCGGGTGACTCCAGCGGACGGATTGCAGACAACGGCGTTGCAGGCGGCGAGACGCTCCAGGCGGGTTTTGGCATCATCCCCGGGGCTCACGGAATAGGCGTACCCCGGGGAGAAAATTTGAGGAGCCATGGGTTACTGGAATCATGGAATAATGGGTTTTTAACAATAGACCCTCGCTCGACATCCCATCATTTCATGAGTCCAATATTCCCGCGCTACGCACCTGTCTTTCCCTTATACAGGAACCGCTCGAAGAAGCGGTGAAAGGCCGTCCATTCCGAGTCGGCCTCCCCGGACCCCTCGATGAACTCGTGGAAAGCGTGGATCTTGGCGTCGAGGTCGTCCACCATGTGGATGACGAGGGCCTCCACGGTCTTGGGCCTCTTGGGGGAGCCGAACTCCGTCTCGCCGTGATGACTGACGAGGATGTGCTTGAGTTCCATGGCAAGCGCAGGGGGGAAATTCTCGATCCCGGCGATTTTGCTATCGAGCATCTCGACACTCATGACGATGTGCCCCACGAGCCGGCCTTCGGTGCTGTAATCGATCATGCCGTCGTAATCGAACTCGGCGATCTTGCCGATGTCGTGGAGAATCCCCCCGGTGATGAGGAGGTCCCGTCGGATCATCGGGTAGTGACGGGCCACCATATCCAGGAGTTTCACCGTCGAGAGGGTGTGTTCCAGAAGTCCCCCGATGTAGGCGTGATGAAACCCTTTCGCGGCCGGTGCCCTCTTGAAGCGGAGCGCGAATGTTTCGTCGGAGAAAAAGGCTTCGAGAAGGGCACGAAGCCAGGGGTCCTCGACGGTGGCGATGCAGCCGGTGAAGGCCTCGAACATCTCGTCGATGTCCTCCTTCGAAGACGGCAGGTAATCCTCGGGGCGAAAGCCGGCGCCATCCGCTTTCGTGATCTCCGAGATGGTGACCTGCAGGGTGTCGCGGTAACTGACGGCCCGGCCGGTCACGTGGACCACATCGCCTTTCCTGAAACGCTTGTCCAGGACGTCGGCGTTGTCCCAGATCTTGCCGTCGACGTCGCCCGTCCGGTCTCGAAGGCGCAGATTGATGTAAGGGGTCCCCTTCTGGGTGAAGGCGGTGTTTTTTTCCGTCACCAGGAAGGTGCTCCTGACGGCTCCCCCTGCCCGGATGTCCTTTACAAAAAGATTTTTCCTGTCCGATTTGCCTTGCATGGGATCCTGCCTCTCCGTTCCTGCCGTCCGGCGGGCCCCGATGAACGGGCCCCCGGGACTGATCGTCGTGTGCCGTCAGAACCTGACACGCTCCGGGCGGGCGTATATCCTCATCTTCCCGTTTCTCACATAGCCGATGAGCGTGATCCCGAGTTTCGCCGCGAGTGCAACGGCCATCGAGGTGGGCGCCGAGTGGGATATGATCACCGAAACGTTCATGGCGCGAATCTTGTACACGATCTCGGCGGACACCCGCCCCGTGGTCAGGACAATCTTGTCCTCCGGAGACAGGCCCTCCAGGAGGGCATAGCCGCTCAGCATGTCGATTGTGTTGTGCCTCCCGATATCCTCGCGGGCGGCGATGATCTTCTGCGACGTCGCCAGGGCCGAGCAGTGCGTCCCCCGCGTGGCATCGTGCAGCTCCCCCGAGCGAAGGAGGCCGTTCATCAGTCTCAAAACGTTCCGGGGCGTCAGGGACGGGCCGCCGTCTGCTTTTCTCTTCAGTCTTGTCCCGGCGTCGTCGCAGGCGACCATCCCGCGGGCGCCGCTCGAGGCCAGTGTCCGGCCGGCCTTCTTCCCGAGGATCCGGCGACACCTCCCAGCGGCAACGCGGACCTCGACACGGCCGCCGTCCGCCGCGACATACAGATCGAGGATGTCTTTCCTGTCTCCCACGACCCCTTCCGACCTCAGGAACCCGGCGGCGAGTTCCTCCAGATGTTTGCCCGTGCAGGCGACAGTGACCACCGGCCTCCCGTTGAGGACGACCTCGACCATGCGTTCCCGGATGACGGCGGCGGACGCCGCCGAAGCCTCTTTCGTGCCGCAGAGGACAATCTTCACCTTCTCGATGGGGCCGGAAAGCTTCCTTTTCATTTCTCCTTGCGTTCCCTGAGCATCCGGTGATCGCCCACCCGTATGGTGAGTTTCGTCGCGTCGAAATATTCCATGAGAGGGATGATGAACTTGCGGGTGAGCCCCGTGAGATCCTTGAAGGTCGCCGGCGTCGCCTTGCCGTCTTTCGCGAGAAGCTTCACGTAATCGCTCTTCAGCTGGTCCATGGGGCTGCGGTGGAAGTACAGCTCCTCCGTCACCTTCAAGAGAACACCTTCCTTGAGGAGAACGCCGAGGACGCTCTGGACTTCCCCGGGCTTTGAGTCGAAACGCTCCAGAATCTCCTTGACGAGAGGCGGGGTGAGCTTCGCCTTGAGATAGGTCTGGGCGATCTTTGTCTTCAGTCCCTCCAGCTCGCCCTTCAGGCTCACCCGGTGGCCCGTCAGGCGGACGCTCTCCTTCTCGACGGCGATACGGCCTTCCTTCTCGAGCTCCCTGGCCGCCATGTTGAAAAGCTTCGCATCGACCTCCTCCGGGAGGACCATGCGGAGTTCCTCTTTGGGCATGCCTTCCTTCAGGGGGTTCTTCCGGTGATAGCCCTCGATTTCCGCAAGCAGCCGATCCTGGAGGGCCTGGTAGGCGGGATAGGCGATGATTCTCGATCCGTCCTTCTCCGGCAGGATGACCTTCTTTTTCTGGGCCAGGTCCTTGATGATTTTCTGAAGATCCGCCATGGCCATGCCGCTGCGGACGGCGAGGTCCCAGGCGGAGAGGCCCGCGGCGCCCGCGCGGCCGATGATGGTCTCCACCCTCTCGGCGTCGGTTCCGGAAAGAAGGATCTCGAGCTCCCGGAGAAACTGGTCGATGCCCCGCTTCTGTTTCCGTCCCTGCGGGTCGAGGATCTCGCCGCCGCCGATGGTCCTCACCGGGGAGTAGCTCCGGATGACGAAACGGTCCCGCCCCATGACGACGACGGGGGAGTCGAGAAGCACCTGGGCGAAGGCACCCGCGCCGGGCTCGATCTCCTCGCGGTTCAGAAGAAGGACCCTTGCGATGACCTCGCTGGTCCCCGTGTGAAATCTCACGAGGCTCCTCGTCTTGAACTTTTTCTCGCCGCCGCGCAGGTAATGGAGGAAAACGTCGGGCCGCCGTCCGGCCTCGAAAATCCCGGGATGTGTCAGCACCTCGCCCCGGGACACCGTCTCCTTTTCCACGCCTTGGAGGTTGATGGCCGTCCTCTGCCCCGCCCGGGCGGCATCCCGGCTTTCGTTGTGCACCTGGATACCCCTGATCTTGGCCTGAACCTTCGAAGGCATGATCTCCACCGTGTCCCCGACCTCCACCTTCCCGGAGACGAGAGTTCCCGTGACCACGGTGCCGAAACCCTTCATTGTGAAGACACGGTCGATGGGAAGCCGGAAAAGACCGGAGTCGCGCCGTTCCTCGAGCCGGGCGACGGCCTCCGTGATCGCACGCCGGACCTCCGGGATGCCCCGGCCGGTTACGGCGGAACAGGGGATGACCGGCGCATCGGCAAGAAAGGTTCCCTTCAGGAACTCGCGGACGTCGTCCTGCACGAGGGACAGCCAGTCCTCGTCCACGAGATCGACCTTGGTGAGCGCTACGACACCCAGCCGGATACCGAGGAGGGTGCAGATGTCGAGGTGTTCCCTCGTCTGCGGCATGACCCCCTCGTCGGCCGCGACGACCATGACAACGAGATCGATCCCCGTGGCTCCGGCGACCATGTTCTTCACGAACTTCTCATGGCCCGGGACATCGACGACGCTGATTCTCTCGCCGCCCTCCAGGTCGAGGGGCGCGAACCCCAGCTCGATGGTGATCCCCCGCTCCTTCTCTTCCCTGAGCCGATCGGTGTCAATGCCGGTCAGCGCCTTGACAAGGGCCGTCTTGCCGTGATCCACATGTCCGGCCGTGCCGAGGACGATATGCTTCATCCGCTGGTCTTTCCTGCGGCGGGTCGATGGACCGACCCGCCGCGAATGGATTTTCTTTTTCCGATGACGCCGCTTCCTCGAAATGCGGCAGCTTTGGAAAAAAATAACAAAACGGCGGCATTTAAACAACCATTAAAAACGGGCACCCCGCGTCCCGCCGCGAGAAAAGGGGTTGTCAGAAGGGCGGCCCCGTGTTAACTACAGCCTCCTGACGATGAAGGACATGCGTATTTTAGGCCTGGACTACGGGGAAAAAAGAATCGGACTCGCCCTTTCCGACGAGATGGGAATCACCGCCCGGGGAATCCCGACGCTCACGCGAAGGAGCCTCGATAAGGATCTGGAGTCCCTCGAGAAAATCATCCGCCGGTTCGTCGTCGAGAAGATCGTGATCGGTTACCCCCTGCGGCTGGACGGAAGCGAGGGGATCCAGTGCGAGAAAGTCAGTCGCTTCGCCGGGATTCTTGAAAAGAGGTTTGCCCTCCCGGTGATCAAGTGGGACGAGACCCTCACGACCAGCCGGGCCGAGGAGATCCTGACGGAAGTGAAGGTGAGCAGGAAGAAACGAAAGGCCGTCGTGGACAAACTCGCCGCCATGATTATCCTGCAGGACTACCTGAACCGAAGGAAGACGAGAGACGGAGCATGAGAGTTCCCGGTAGGAAAGTTGTCGTCTTCCTCGCGACGGCGGCCCTGCTTGCCGGCATCTGCCTGCTGACGTTGTTCATCTACGCGAAAAGCCCCGTCGGCAGGGACATCCCGCTTCGGACCGTCGACATCCCCAGGGGGACCGCCTTCAGCCGCGTGATGGATATCCTCGATGCCGAGGGTCTCCTGAGGCGTCGGGAGCTCTTCCACCTGCTCGCACTGCTGAGAAACGGCACAAGGCACATCCGGGCGGGGGAATACGAGTTCTCGGGACAGATGTCCCCCTCGGACATCCTGGGAAAGCTCATCCGCGGCGACGTCAAGGGCTACAACGTCACGGTGCCCGAGGGTTTCACTGTCCGGATGATCCTTGACCGGCTCCTGGAAAATCGCCTGGTGGACGAAAAGGAGTTCCTGCGTCTCGGCGCCGACAGGGCATTCCTGACGAAGCTGGGCATTGAAAGCAAAAGCCTCGAGGGATACCTCTTCCCGGAGACCTACCGCCTCGACCGCTCCATGAGCACACAGGAAATCATCGGACTCATGGTGGGCCAGTTCTGGCGACACGTCACCCCTCCCATGACAAAGCGGGCGAAGGCGTTGGGAATGACGGTGAACGAATTCGTCACCCTCGCCTCCATCATCGAAAAGGAAACGGGCCGCAAGGAAGAGATGCCGCTTATTTCGGCCGTCTTCCACAACCGTCTGAAGCAAAGGATGCCCCTCCAGAGCGACCCGACGGTGATCTACGGGCTTCCCGACTTCGACGGAAACCTGCGGAAGCAGGATCTCCTGAAGAAGACCCCCTACAACACCTACCTCATCGCGGGGCTCCCGCCGACACCCATCGCCAGTCCCGGCATGGACGCCCTCCAGGCCGCTCTGAACCCCGCCGATGTCAATTACCTCTACTTTGTGTCAAAAAACGACGGTACCCACCTGTTTTCCTACCGGCTGCGCACACACAGCGAGGCCGTCCAGAAGTATCAGGTCCGGAAGAGAAAACCCTGAAAAGTCAAAATTTTTCTTGACATTAGCCTGTGCCGACTCTATAGTCCGACCAGGTGGGGGAAAGTGGATTATTGTGGAGCGCTTATTGCATACTCTTGAAATCAGAGGATTTTAGGCATGTCCGTTTTCAGGGGAAGATACTATCACACCATTGACGACAAGGGAAGGATCATTTTCCCGTCAAAACTCCGGGAGGTCTTCGCGGAGAAGTACGACAACCACATGGTCATCACCAACTGGGATGGCTACCTGATGGTCTTCCCCTATGACGAATGGAGAATCCTGGAAGAGAAGGTCAGCCTTCAGTCCCTTCTCAAGAAAGAGGTGCGGGCCTTCCAGCGCTTCTTCATGTCGGGCGCCGTGGACTGCTCCTTCGACGGGCAGGGCAGGGTTCTTATCCCGCCGTCGCTCCGGGAGTACGCCAAGCTGGAAAAAGACATCGTCCTCGCGGGGATGGTGAAGGTCATAGAAATCTGGAGCAAGGAGCGTTTCGAGGAAGAGATCGTAAAGTCCGGCGCGAACATAGACCGGTTCAGCGATTATATGGCCGACCTCGGCATTTAACCCCGCCGGCACGCGTCCTTTACGAAAAGGAAAAGCCGGGAAGAAGGGCGGACTTTTCTTTCCATCCCGGAAGCGAGCGAGGCGATGGAGACCGCAGGAACCCCTTTTCACAAGCCGGTCATGGTCCGGGAAGCCGTTGAATCGCTCCGGTGCAGACCCGGCGGGATATACGTGGACGGAACGGTGGGCGGCGGCGGTCACGCCCTGGCGATCCTGAAGGCTTCGGCACCCGACGGAATCCTTATCGGGATCGACGAGGATGATGACGCTCTTTCGGAATCTGAAAAGGCCCTGCACGCCTTCGGCGGGCGAAAAATCCTGCGGAAGGGGAATTTCGTCGATGTGGACCGGATCCTGGCGGGTCTACACATCGGGCCGGTGGACGGGCTGCTCCTCGATCTGGGGGTGTCGTCCCACCAGCTCGACAGGGCCGAGCGGGGTTTCAGCTTTTCATCCGATGCGCCTCTCGACATGCGGATGGACCGACGCCGCAAGGTCTGCGCCGCCGACCTCGTCAAGAGCCTCCCGGAGAAGGAACTCGCGAAGATCATCCGCGACTACGGGGAGGAAGCAAAGGCCGTGAGGATCGCCGGAGCCATCGCGGCCCGGCGGAAGGTCGCGCCGATCGAAACGACATCCGAACTGGCGTCGCTGATCGCGAAAACCGTCGGCGCATCGGGGAGACGGGGAAAGATTCACCCGGCCACGCGGACTTTTCAGGCCCTGCGGATCGCCGTGAACGAGGAACTCGAGAATCTTCACGGGACGATTGTCAGAAGCGTCCCCTGTCTGAAAAAAGGGGGGAGATTTTCCATTATTTCATTTCATTCGCTCGAAGACCGGATCGTGAAGAACACCTTCCGCTCGCTGGAGAAGGGCTGCATCTGCCCCGCCGACCTCCCCCTGTGCCGGTGCGGCAGGGAGCCGCAGCTCAAGGTTCTGACGAAGAGGCCGGTGACTCCCGGTCCCGGCGAGATAGAGGAAAACCCGAGATCGAGAAGCGCGAAGCTCAGGACGGCGGAGAGGATCTAAGGCATGCCGATCGTTAAAGTGGCCCGGAGCCGGACAGCGGCGTACACCCGCGAGGGGTCGGGAGCAAAGGTATCGAGCTTCATTCTCGCCGTCTGCGTAATCGTGGCCGCGGCGCTTCTCTATGTCTGGTCTCACCTGAAGAACACGCAGCTCAAGTACCAGATGGCGGAAGAGATCAGCGTCCGGTCGAGCCTCCAGGAAGAAAACCGGAAGCTGAAGGTTGAGATCGCGACCCTGAAGTCACCGAAACGCATCGAGGCCTTCGCCAGGGAAAAACTCGACATGTCCTATCCGGAAAGGGAGCAGGTTATACGGATCCAATGAGCGGGGCAGCCAAAAAATGGTACAAGTTCAGATTGCTGACCGTTCTGCTTTTCTTCACGGCCCTTTTCGTCGCGCTCATGACCCGGGCTTTCCACCTGCAGATCATGTCCGGCAGCACCTACAAGGTCATGGCGGAGCGGCAGCACAAGAAGAGCCTGCCCCTGCCGCCCGAACGGGGCCTGATCTTCGACCGCAACGGTGAAAAGCTCGCCGCGAGCCTGCTCGTCGACTCCGTCTTCGCGGATCCCTCCAGGGTCACCGACGCCGACGCGACGGCGTCCCGGCTCTCCTCGGTGCTCCATCTCAAGAAGAAACAGGTCGCCCAGCAGATTCAGAAATCGAAGAACTTCTGCTGGATCGCGAGGATGGTCTCGCCCGCCCAGGCCGCCCGGATCCGGGCCCTGGATCTCGACGGCGTGTACCTCGTGCAGGAGCCCAAGCGTTTCTACCCCAACAAGGAGCTGGCGGGTCAGCTCATCGGGTCCGTGGGACTTGACTCCAACGGCCTGGAGGGGTTAGAACTCAAATATGAAACATATCTGAAGGGCGAAACGGACAGGGTCCTCTGGGGAAGAGACGCCAAAGGCAGGAAGCTCTACCTTGCCGACGGACCGGCAGAGGAGAAAAAGGACGTCATCCACAACCTCATTCTCACCATCGACAGCCGCATCCAGTATCTTGTCGAATCCCATCTGAAAGAGGCCATAGCGAAAACGGGGGCACGGGGCGGGATGGCGATCGTCATGGACCCCAAGACGGGACAGATCCTTGCGATGGCCAACGAACCGCCGTTCAACCCCAACAACATCCAACGGGGGGACACGGATCTGAAGCGCAACAAGGCCATCACCGACGTCTTCGACCCCGGGTCCACCTTCAAGCCCTTCCTGGCCGCGGCCGCCCTCGAGGAAGGCATCGTGAAGGAGACGGACCGGTTCTACTGCGAAAACGGCGCCTACCGGGTGGCGAATGTCACCATCCATGAGGCCAACCGGAAGAAACATGGAACCCTCACGTTCCACGAGGTTCTCAAGTACTCGAGTAACATCGGCTCCGTGAAGATCTCCCAGAAGCTGGGGAAGCAGAAGTTCCACCAGTACATACAGAGTTTCGGCTTCGGCCGGAAAACGGGCATCGACCTCCCGGGCGAATCGGGCGGGCTGGTCCGGCCCAGCGAAAACTGGACGACGGTGGACGCCGCCACCATCGCCTTCGGTCAGGGCATCTCCGTGACGGCCTTGCAGCTGATCAGCGCCTTCTCGGCCATCGCCAACCAGGGGGTGCTCATGCAGCCCTACCTGGTGCAGAAGGTCGTCAACCAGCGGGGCGATGTGGTCCAGGAATTCACCCCCACGGCCGTGCGCCGGGTGATCTCGCCGCGGACGGCGGAAAGACTCACGGCCATCCTGACCGATGTCGTCGGCGACGAGGAGGGAACCGGCAGGAAAGCCCGCATCCAGAACGTGGGCGTGGCCGGGAAAACGGGAACGTCCCAGAAATTCGACTTCGCGGCGAAACGCTACTCCCGGGAAAGGGTGAGGACCTCCTTCATGGGATTCTTCCCGTCGGGGAACCCGAGGCTCGCCATCCTGGTCACCATCGACGAGCCCCAGCGGTTCAAGTGGGGCGGCGAAGCCGCGGCCCCGGTGTTCAAGGAGATCTCCCAGCAGATCATCCGCTGCTATGACAGCGGCATCGGCGAGGTGCCGACGATCGAGAAAGGAAACATCAACCAGCCGGTGCAGATCCGGCTCGCGTCGCTGCCCGTGGCGGCGGCCGCCGCCACAGGCGAGGCGGATCAGGAGGCGGAAGACCTCCTGCCGGATTTCCGGGGGATGCCGCTGAAGAACGCGATGAAGCTGGCCCAGGAGCGCGACATCGACCTGAAGATCGTCGGCAACGGCTGGGCGGTGAGCCAGGCGCCCGAGGCGGGCATACCCGTCCGGAGAAACCGCGCCTGCACCGTTTATTTCACGACGGGACACTGAAGGGGATCCTTGAGGCTATCGGAACTGATCGAGGGGATCGACGTTTTTGAAAGAAAGGGTGACCTGACGGGAGAGGTCTCTTCCGTCTGCTACGACTCCCGGCTGTGCAGGACGGACTCGCTCTTTGTGGCCATTGCGGGGCTCAAGCTCGACGGGCACCGCTTCATCCCCGAGGCGCTGAAACAGGGGTGCCGCTCCGTCCTCTGCGAGCAGCCCGTCGACGCGCCGGCCGGCGTGACCGTCCTGCGGGTGAGGGACAGCCGCCAGGCTCTCGGGGTCATCGGGAAAAATTATTTCCGGAACCCCTCGGCGGCCCTCTGCCTTGTCGGGGTGACCGGGACGAACGGGAAAACGACGATCACCTACCTGCTGGAGTCCATCTTCCGGCAGGCGGGATATGCGCCCGGCGTCATCGGGACGATCAATTACCGTTATCGTTCGAAAGTGCGCGAGGCGGCGCACACGACACCGGAATCCTTCGATCTCCAGGGGATGCTCCGGGAAATGCTCGACGCGGGTGTGGATCACGTGGTGATGGAAGTTTCCTCCCACGCTCTGGATCAGAAAAGAGTGGATGACTGCGAGTTCGACGCGGGGATCTTCACGAACCTCTCGCAGGATCACCTGGATTATCACGGAACGCTGGAAGCCTATTTCCTGGCGAAGAGGCGCCTTTTCACCGAACTCCTCGGCCGGGAGGCAAGGGGGCGGGGGCAGACGATGATCATCAACGGCGACGACCCCTTCGGGAAACGCATCCTGCGGGACGTGCCGCCATCGCGGGCCCTCTCCTACGGATTGAATGGCGCCTGCGATGTCGGGGTGGCCCGTTATTCCTTCTCCCTGGATGGGATCGACGCGGAGATCCGCACGCTGCGGGGCACCTATCCGATCCGGGCGGCCCTCGTCGGGCGGTACAACCTGTACAACATCCTTGCAGCCGCCGCCGCGGCCTACGGCCTGGGCATCGAAAACAGCGCCGTCCAGTCCGGGCTTTCCAATCTCGGCACGATCCCCGGCCGGCTCGAGAAGGTGAGCGCCGCCGGTGAACCGACCGTCTTCGTGGATTACGCCCACACGGAGGACGCGCTCAAGAAAGTCATCGAAAACCTGCTGCCATTCAAAAAAGCGCGGCTCATCACGGTTTTCGGCTGCGGGGGGGACCGCGACCGCGGCAAACGCCCCCTCATGGGGAAGGCTGTGGTCACGCGAAGCGACCTGTCGATTCTGACCTCCGACAACCCGAGGACGGAAGACCCCCTGGCCATTCTCGGGGAGATCGAGATGGGGATCAGAGACGAAGGCGCGAAGAAATACGCCGTCGGGGACATCCGGGAGGGTTTCGACGGGAAGGGTTACGTCGTCATCCCCGATCGCCGGGAAGCCATCCGCGAGGCCGTCGGCATGGCCCATCCCGAGGACATTGTGCTCGTGGCCGGAAAGGGACACGAGACCTACCAGATCATCGGGACGGAGAAATTTCCCTTTGACGACCGGGAGGAATGCCGGGAGGCGTTGAAAGAAAAAAAACTCGGGAGGGGTCGATGGGCAAAGAGCCACTCCCGCAGTTGAATGTGAGGGAGATCCGCAAGGTCGCCGGGGCTGTCCTGGTCCCCGGCCGCCGCGAGGGGGAATTCCGGGGGGTTTCCACGGATTCGAGGCTCGTCGCGAAGGGGAATCTCTTCGTGGCCCTCGTGGGAGAGCATTTCGACGGCCACGATTTCCTGAAAACGGCCGTTCAAGCCGGTGCGACGGGTGTCGTCATCCGGCGGGACCGGCAGGAAAAGGTCGCCGGGCTTCCCGCCGATGTGGCGGTCCTGAGCGTCGAGGATACGCTGAAGGCCCTGGGGGACATCGCCCATTACTGGAGGATGAAATTCAAGGTTCCTGTTGTGGCGATCACGGGAAGTTCGGGGAAAACCACGACGAAAGAGATGGCGGCGAACATCCTCGGGCAGACGAAAGCCGTCCTCAAGAACGAAGGAAATTACAACAACCTCATCGGGCTTCCCCTCACCCTCTTCAGACTCGAGGCCCGGCACGAAGCGGTTGTGCTGGAGATGGGGACGAACCGGCCGGGGGAAATCCGCCGTCTCACGGAAATCGCCGAGCCGGACATCGGCGTCGTTACAAATGTGGGGCCCGCCCACCTCGAAGGACTCAAATCCCTGAAGATGGTCCGGGAGGAGAAGGGAGACCTCTTCCGCACCATGTCCGGCCGCGGAACGGCCGTCATCAACATCGATGACCCGAACCTTTCCCACTGGGAGGAGCGCTGGGAGGGAAGGACGATCACCTTCGGCATCGAGAAGCCGGCGGAGGTCTGCGCGGAGCATATCAGCCAGGAAGGGGAGAAGGGGACGATCTTCACGCTCGTGTCGGGAACGGGCTCCCGGGAGGTCACCATGGCCACGATCGGGAATCACAATGTCTACAACGCCCTGGCGGCCGCGGCGGCGGCACGGGCCTGCGGCATCCCCTTCGACAAGATCTGCCGCGGGCTCATGTCCTTCAAGCCCGTTGCGGGCCGGATGGAGGTGCACCGGTTGAAAAACGGCGCCTTCCTCATCAACGACGCCTACAACGCCAATCCGGCCTCCGTCGGAGAGGCGCTGAAAACACTCCGGGAACTGAAGGGAGAGAGCCGCAGCGTCGTCGTCATCGGCGACATGCTGGAACTGGGCGAAGCGTCGGAGAGGCTCCACGGGGACATCGGGCGGATGATCGGCGAAACGGGCGTGGCCAAAGTCTTCCTCCGCGGGCGGTTCGCCGGCGCCGTGGCCCAGGGAGCCATGAAGAAGGGGCTCCGGCGCGAGCAGATCCACATCGATCTTTCCCCCGAGGAGATCGCGGAGTCCCTGAAGCGCGGTCTGAAAGAAGGCGACTGGGTCCTCGTCAAGGGGTCCCGCCGGATGAAGATGGAGGACATCGTCCAGGCGATCGTCCGGACGATCGGCGTTGAAAATTGAACGTCTCCTGCCGCAGGTCCGCGGTTCCATGTTGAACCGCGAGGAGGTCGTGAGAGTTGATTTATCATCTTTTATACCCGTTGCACGAAACCTACTCCTACTTCAACGTGTTTCGCTACATCACGTTCCGGACGATCTACGCCGCGATCACGGCGCTTCTCATCTGTTTCGTGCTGGGCCCCTGGCTGATCCGCAAGCTGGAAACCCTCAAGATCGGACAGCCCATCCGGGAAGACGGACCGGACTCCCACCTGTCCAAGAAGGGGACGCCGACGATGGGCGGTATTCTCATCATCTTCGCGAGCGTTCTGGCAACCCTCTTATGGGCCAATCTGACCAACGCCCTAATCTGGCTCATCGTCATGGTGATGGTGGGATTCGGCATCATCGGGTTCATGGATGACTACCAGAAGCTCACCGCGGGAAACAGCAAGGGCATCCCGGCCCGGACCCGGCTCAGCCTCGAGTTCCTGATCGCCCTTTTCGTCAGCATCGTTCTCTTCATCCGGCCCGACTTCAGCTCCGCCGTCACCCTCCCCTTCTTCAAGACCGTGCTGCCCAACCTGGGGCTCGCCTACATCCTGTTTGCCACCTTCGTGATCGTCGGCACGGCCAACGCCGTCAACCTCACCGACGGGCTCGACGGGCTCGCCATCGGTCCGGCCACGATCTGTTTCATGACCTACCTGCTCTTCGCCTACTTCGCCGGGAACGTCAAAATCGCCGGTTACCTGCAGATCCCCTACGTGCCCGGCACGGGCGAGCTGTCCGTCTTCTGCGGGGCCATGACCGGGGCCTGCCTGGGCTTCCTCTGGTTCAACACGTACCCGGCCCAGGTCTTCATGGGGGACGTGGGATCCCTCTCCCTGGGAAGCGCCCTCGGATCGCTGGCCATCATGACGAAGCAGGAGCTGCTCCTGGTCATCGTCGGCGGGGTCTTCGTCCTCGAGGCGATCTCCGTCATTTTCCAGGTGGGGTACTTCAGGCTTTCAAACGGGCGGCGCATCTTCCGGATGGCGCCCATTCATCACCATTTTGAACTCAAGGGCTGGGCGGAGCCCAAGGTGATTGTCCGGTTCTGGATCATCTCCATACTGCTCGCGCTCCTCGCCGTCAGCACCTTGAAACTGAGGTAAAAAAGGAGGGCATGGAACTATCCGGCAAAAGGGTCCTGGTCATCGGGCTCGGCAAGACGGGGCTCTCCACGGTCCGTTTTCTCGCCGGCAGGGGCGCCTCCATGGCGGTCACGGATGACAAGCCTCTCTCCGATCTGGGGGATGCCGCAAGAGCGCTTTCGGGCCTCGGCCTGAAGGCGGTCCTCGGTCCCGGGAACCCGGCCATTCTGTCGGGGGTCGATCTCATCATCCCTTCGCCGGGAGTGCCGCCGGTCCACCCGCTCCTCACGGAAGGCGTCAGGCGCAGGATCCCCATCCTCGCCGAGATCGAGGTCGCCTTCCGATTTTTGAAGCGGCCCGCGATCGCCATCACGGGGACGAACGGAAAGACAACGGTGACCACCCTCGTCGGGGAGATCCTCCGGGCCTCGGGCAGAAAGGCCTTCGTGGGCGGAAACATCGGTGACCCCCTGATCGGATATGTCGACGGCCCCCAGGAAGAGGAATTCGCCGTCCTGGAAGTGAGCAGTTTTCAGCTCCAGTGGATCGAACGGTTCCGGCCGAAGGTGGCGGTGCTCCTGAACGTCACCTGCGACCACATCGACTATCACGGGTCCTTCGTCGCCTACCGGGAGGCGAAAGAGCGGATCTTTGAAAACCAGGGCCCCGGCGATCTCGCCGTCCTGAACGCCGACGAACCCTGGTCGAATCCCCTGGCCCGGCGGTTGAGATCGAAAGCCCGCTTCTTCAGCTCGAAGGCGGAGGTTTCAGACGGGATGTGTCCAAGGGGCAATGAGATCATCCTGCGGGAAAACGGCGAGGATCGCGAACGGTATCCCGCCGGGATGATCCGGGTCCCGGGGACCCACAACGTGGAAAACGTGATGGCCTCCATCCTCGCCTGCCGCGCCTGCGGATGTCCGAGGGAGAGGATCATCGAGGCGATCGGCGCCTTCCGGGGGGTGTCGCACCGGATCGAGTTCGCCGGGGAGAAAAACGGCGTGGCCTTTTACGACGATTCGAAGGGAACGAACGTGGACGCCGTCGCAAGGGCCCTGAAGACCTTCACGCGCCCCGTGATCCTGCTACTCGGCGGCCGCGACAAGGGCGCAGACTTCAACAGCCTGGCGGAGGGCATTCGAGGAGGGGTCAAGGAGATGATCCTCTTCGGAGAGGCAAGAGAAACGATCCGGCGGATGATCGGCGGCATCGTGAGAACGCGCCTGGCGCCGACATTGAGGGAAGCCGTCGAGCAGGCCTGGGCCGACGCCTCGGCCGGTGACGTCGTGCTTCTGTCACCGGGTTGCGCGAGTTTTGACGAGTTCAAGGACTACAGGGAACGGGGGAACTTCTTCCAGGGGATGGTCCGGAAGATCATCGCCGGGGAAATTCCCAGGGGATAAATGAGGGAGCGCGGCCATGATCGACACCACACCGAGGAAAAGGAGGCAGGATTTCATCATCATCGCCTCGACGCTCACCCTCATCGCTTTCGGGACCGTGATGATCTACAGCTCGAGCTACATCATCGCCACGCAGAAGTTCGGCGACGGTTACTACTTCCTGAAGAAACAGGTCTTCTTCCTGATCCTGGGGCTGACGGCCATGATCTGCCTCGCGAAGCTTCCCTATACCCATCTCCGGAAGGCGGCCTACGGGGGTCTCGCCGTCTCGGCGATTCTGCTCATCGCGCTTTTCATCCCGGGGCTCGGAGCCAAGGTGGGCGGTGCGAGGCGCTGGCTGCGTCTGGGCGTCCTTTCCTTCCAGGTGTCGGAGTTCGTGAAGGTCTGCCTTGTCATCTTCCTCGCCCACTTCCTGGCGAAAAAAGCCGACCGCGTGAAGGAGTGGCGGATCTTCGTTCCGCCGCTTCTCATCGTGGGCATCCTGGCCGGACTCGTCCTCAAGCAGCCCGACTTCGGGACGGCCGTCCTGATGGTGGGTCTGATGCTCTTCCTGCTCTACCTGGCGGGGTGCAGGCTCCTTCACCTGGGGATCCTGTTTGCCGCCTTCATTCCCGCGGCGGTTTTTCTCGTCTGGCAGAAGAGCTATCGCCTGGCCCGGTGGAAGACGTTCCTCGACCCCTGGCAGGACCCCCAGAAGTCGGGGTTCCAGATCATTCAGTCCTTCCTGTCCTTCGGCTCCGGGGGCGCCTTCGGGGTGGGTCTGGGCGACGGCATGCAGAAACTCTTCTACCTCCCCGAGCCGCACACGGATTTTATTCTCTCCATCATCGGGGAGGAAACGGGTCTCATCGGGATCGCCGCCGTCATCACGCTTTTTGCGGTCCTGATATGCCGGGGATTCATGATCGCCTTCAGGGTACCCGATCTTTTTGGAAGTCTTCTGGCCTCCGGCCTCACGATCCTGATCGCCATGGAGGCCTTTATCAATATTGCCGGGGTGATGGGGCTCGTCCCCACCAAGGGCATGGCCCTCCCCTTTGTTTCGTACGGCGGGACGTCCCTGATCATGAGCCTGGCGCTGGTGGGCATCCTGCTGAACCTGTCCACCTATCAGAAGTCGAGCTTCCGCGAGGCTCCGAAGTGAAGGTGATCATCGCAGGCGGCGGCACGGGCGGTCACCTCTTCCCCGGCGTGGCCGTGGCCGAAGAGTTCCTGAGGCGGGACGGCACGAGCCGGATCCTCTTCATCGGAACGAAGAGGGGAGTCGAGGCCGCGATCCTGCCGCAACTGGGATTCGAGCTCGCCGCCCTGGACGTGGCGGGTATCAAGGGGAAGGGTTTCGGGGGCATGGTGAAAGCCCTCATGAAGATCCCGCAGAGCCTGGGCCGGTCCTTCGGGATCATCCGGGACTTCGGGCCGGACATCCTGGTCGGTGTCGGCGGTTACGCCTCGGGCCCGGCGGTCCTCGCGGCCCACTGGATGGGGGTCAAGACGGCCGTTATGGAACAAAACGCCCTGCCGGGAATCACCAACAGGCTCCTGGGGCGTTTCGTGGACCGGGTCTTTGTGACCTTCGAGGAAACAAAAAGGGCCTTCCCCGGGGGCAAGGTGATCGTGACGGGAAATCCCGTCCGGGCGGGTTTTCTGAGGTCGATGGAAGAGGGCGGAGAAAAAAACGGGCGCTTTACGATCCTTGTCTTCGGCGGGAGCCAGGGGGCGCATCGGATCAACATGATCTTTCTCGAAGCCCTGAAGTTTCTCCCGATGGAGAGGACGAAGACCCGTGTCATCCACCAGACGGGAAGCGCCGACTTCGAAACGGTCAGGCAGGCCTACGGGGATCTCGGTGTGGAGGCCGATGTGAGACCTTTTATCCAGGACATGCCGCGGGTGTTCCGGTCCGCCGACCTGCTCGTCTGCCGGGCCGGCGCCACCTCCATCGCGGAGATCACGGCCAGCGGGAAGGCGGCCATTCTGATCCCCTTTCCCTACGCCGTGCATGACCATCAGACAAAAAACGCCGAGGTCCTCGCCCGGGCGGGCGCGGCGGTCCTGGCCGTGGAAAAGGATCTCACCGCCGAGGTCCTCGCCCGGATGATCGAAGATCTCTTGAACGACCCCCGGCGGCTCCGGGAGATGTCGGAGAAATCCCGTGCCCTGGGCAACGTCCGCGCCGCCTCGGACATCGTGGACGAATGCCTGAGGCTCGCGGCGGCCTGAAACGGAAAAAGAGAGAGAAGATTCGATGGAAAACCACAGGCAGCGTGACTTGATGCAGCGGAAGGTCAGCCACATCCACTTCGTCGGCATCGGCGGTATCGGCATGAGCGGCATCGCCGAGGTCCTCCTGAACCTGGGGTACCGGGTGAGCGGCTCCGACCTCCAGGAAACGGACATGACCCAGAGGCTCGCCGCGATGGGCGCCCGAATCTATTACGGGCACCGCCAGTCCAACCTCCACGAGGCGGATGTGGTGGTGACCTCCACGGCGGTGAAAAACGACAACCCCGAGGTCCTGGAAGCGCATTACCGGAGCATCCCGGTGATCCCGCGGGCCGAGATGCTGGCGGAACTTCTGAAGATGAAGTTTTCCATCGCTGTTTCGGGGATGCACGGCAAGACGACGACCACCTCCATGATCGCCACCCTTCTCGCCCACGGCGGGCTCGATCCCACCGTGGTGATCGGCGGGAAGCTGGGCAGCATCGGCAGCAACGCCCGCCTGGGCAACGGCGAGCTCATCGTGGCCGAGGCCGACGAGAGCGACGGCTCGTTTCTGAAACTGGGCCCGTCGATCGCGGTCATCACGAACATCGACCGCGAGCACCTCGACTACTACCGGGACATCCAGGACATCAAGGCGGCCTTCCTGAAATTCGCCAATCTCGTCCCCTTCTACGGCTCCGTCGTCCTGTGCGTGGACGACGAACACGTCCGCGACATCCTCCCGGGGATCAAGCGCAGGAGCATCACCTACGGCATCCACCGGGCGGCGGATTACCAGGCGAGGAACATCCGCTCCGAGGGGGCGTCCTCCCGCTACGACGTTTACTACCGCGGCGAAAGACTGGGAGACATCCACCTGAACGTGCCGGGCCTTTTCAACGTCTACAATTCCATGGCGGCCGTCGCCGTCGGCCGGGAACTCGACATGAAATTCCCCGTGATCCGGGAGGGCATCAAGGCCTTTTCGGGGGTCCACCGGAGGCTCGAGCTGAAGGGACGGGTGAACGACATCACCGTCATCGACGACTACGGCCACCACCCGACGGAGATCGTGGCCACCCTGGCGGCGGCGAAACAGGTCTGGAAGGATCGTCTCATCGTCGTCTTCCAGCCCCACCGCTACACCCGGACCAAGGCTCTCTTCAAGGAGTTCCTGACAGCCTTCTACGATGCCGACGTCCTCATCGTGATGGACATCTATGCCGCGAGCGAAGCCCCGATCGAGGGAGTGAACAGCCGCAACCTCTCCGAGGGCATTCAGAACAAGGGGCACAAGCAGGTGAAATACCTGGGCGGGCCCGACCAGGTGGTGGACTACCTGCTGGCGACGGCCCGGCCGGGCGATGCCATCATCACCCAGGGCGCGGGAACGGTTTGGAAAGTGGGTGAGGAATTCCTGAAAAAGGCGAAGGGCGGATAAGTCTTTGACGAACCGGAACGGACACAGCATGGAAACCTGGCGGGAAAGACTGAAGAAGATCCAGTGCATCAAGGTCCTCTTCGATGAACCCCTGTCGCGCCACACCTCCATGGGCGTGGGCGGCAAGGCCGACGCGCTCGTCTTCCCGGAACAGGCGGAGGCTCTCCGGAAGATCATTTCGTGTCTGAAGGAGTTCGGCATCCCCTACCTGCCGGTGGGAAACGGAACCAATCTGATCGTCCGGGACGGCGGTTTCCGGGGCGCCGTCATCGTCCTTACAAACCTCAAAATCCTGAAAGTCCTCTCCCGGCACGGCCGGGAGGTGGACATCTGCGCGGAATCGGGGGTGCCGCTCGCCGACGTCGTCGCCCTCGCCCTTTCGGAGAACTGCGAGGGCATGGAATTCTGCGCCGGTATTCCCGGCAGCGTCGGGGGGGCCGTCCGGATGAATGCGGGCGCCTACGGACGGGAGATGAAAGACATCATCACATCGGTGTCGCTCATGAACGGAAGCGGCACCGTCCACTCGATCCCGAGGGAACAGCTCCGCTTCGAATACCGGAACCTCGAACTTCCCGGAGAAACCTTCATCGTGAGCGCCCTTTTCCGCCTGCACAGGGGTGATCGCGGGAAGATCGAGGAAAAGGTCTCCGAGATCCTGAAGACGCGCCGGTCGAAACACCCCATGCAGTTCCGAAACGCCGGTTCCATCTTCAAGAATCCGCCGGGCCTGCCGGCGGGGAGGCTCATCGACGAGGCGGGCCTGAAGGGACTCCGGATCGGGGATGCCGAGGTGTCCCCGATGCACGGCAACTTCATCGTCAACCGGGGACAGGCGACGGCCCGGGACATCCTCGCTCTCATCGACGAAGTGCGGAAGCGGGTTCTCGAAGCGAAGGGGATCGCCCTGGAGACGGAAGTCCGGGTGATCGGGGAAGAATGATGAGAAAGTCCATCAAGACTAAAATCGAGGTGCGCAAGAACCGGCTCCGGCGACGGTCGCAGAAGATCCTCTGCGAAATCTACAAGGTGGCCCTGCTCATGGCCTGTGTCATCATCGTCAGCGCCCTGCTCATTTTCACGTACAACTTCATCGTCGTGTCTCCCTACTTCCAGCTGCAGGAAGCCGTCGTGAAGGGAGCCGAGAGGATCCCCCGGGAGGAGATCCTGAGCCTGGCGGCGATCAAGCCCGCCCAGAACATCCTGACGGTGAACCTGAAGGCCATGGCCCGGAGGATCCAGACCAACGTGTGGGTCAGGGAGGTTGCCATCAAGCGGGACCTGCCCAACAAACTGATCATCGAGGTGAGGGAGCGCAAGCCGATCGCCCTGCTCAAGAAGGACGATGCGTTCTACTACATCGAGCGCGACGGCGTCCTGTTCACCCGGCTGGAGAAGGACCGTCGGACCGACCTCCCCATCCTGACGGGATTCTGTCGCAAGGGGGAAGACAACCGGGAGCGGATCCGGACATCCATCCAACTCCTGGAGTTTCTCTCGACTTACGAGGAGATCCCGGGGCTCAAGAACGTGTCGGAGATCTACGAGGACCGGGTCTTCGGGCTGTCGCTCTTCACCGAAAACGGGCTGTGCCTGCTTCTGGGCTTCGATGATTTTGAAAGGAAGCTTCAGCGCCTGAAGCCCGTCCTGGCCGACCTGACCCGGCGCGAGATCCGGGGGTTTCTGATCATTGACCTCAACAACCCCCACAAGATCACCGTTCAGGGGAAGGAGTTCCCGGCGCCGTCGAAGAAGACCAAGGGCGTTAGGGCTTAAACCGGAAGCAACGGGGGCCGGAGGGCATCCCCGAATACGAAGAGGCTGGTGAGATTCATGGCAAAGAAAGGGAATATCATCGTCGGCCTGGACATCGGCACGAGCAAGATCTGCACCATCGTCGGTGAGATGACCAGCACGGGGGTCCAGATCATCGGGATGGGCAACCACCCCTCCGAGGGGCTCCGCAAGGGAGTTGTCGTCAACATCGAGAGCACCGTGGATTGCATCCGGAAATCCGTCGAGGAAGCGGAGTTCATGTCCGGCTGCGAGATCAGCTCGGTCTTCACCGGGATCTCGGGCGGCCACATCAAGGGGTTCAACAGTCACGGGATCGTGGCGGTTCAGGGGCGCGAGGTGGACGCCTCCGACGTGAAGCGGGCCATCGAGGCCTCCAAGGCCGTGTCCATCCCGCTGGACCGGGAGATCCTGCACGTCCTGCCCCAGCACTACATCGTCGACGAGCAGGACGGCGTGAAGAACCCCGTGGGGATGTCGGGCGTGAGGCTCGAGGCCAAGGTCCACATCGTGACGACGGCCATTGCGTCGATGCAGAACATCATCAAATCGGTCAATCGCGTCGGGCTCGACGTGAACGAGGTCGTTCTGGTCCAGCTGGCCACGAGCGAGGCGGTGCTCTCCCCCGACGAAAAGGAGCTGGGCGTGACCCTGGTGGACATCGGCGGGGGGACGACGGACATCGCCGTCTTCCACGAGGGGAGCATCAAGCACACGGCCATCCTCACCGTGGGGGGGAATTACCTGACGAACGACATCTCCATCGGGCTTCGCACCCCCGTCATCGAGGCGGAAAAAATGAAAATCAAATACGGGTGCGCCAACACCTTCATGATCCCCCAGAACGAGACGATCGATGTCCCCAGCGTGGGCGGTCGCGAGGCAAGGCGCGTCTCCCGCCAGATCCTCGGCGAGATCATCCAGCCCCGGATGGAAGAGATCCTCACCATGGCCCAGAAAGAGATCGTCAAATCCGGCTATGAAGATCTCCTCGCGGCCGGTGTGGTCCTGACCGGCGGCGCGTCGATCATGGATGGCAGTCTCGAACTGGGGGAGCGCATCTTCAACATGCCCGTGCGGAGGGGATTCCCGATGGGCATCGGCGGGCTTACCGACATCGTCAACAGCCCCCTGTACGCCACGGGCGTGGGGCTCGTCAATTACGGCAGCAAATCGTTCGCCCAGAAGGCGACGAGAAGGAAGGAAGGCGGTCCGGGTAGCTTCATCATCAAGAAGGCAAAGAGATGGTTTTCAGAATTTTTTTAAGGGAGGGTTGACGAATGTTTGAACTGCTGAACGGAGGTACCGACCACCCGTCAAAGGGGGCAAAAATCAAGGTGGTCGGCGTCGGAGGAGGAGGCGGGAACGCCTTGAACACCATGATCCAGTACAATCTTCAGGGTGTCGATTTCATCACGGCCAACACGGACGCCCAGTCCCTGAGCATATCGCTGGCCCCCCTGAAGATCCAGCTCGGCGCGAACGTCACCAAGGGGCTGGGGGCGGGCTCCGATCCGGAGGTCGGACGGAAGGCCGCCATGGAAACCCGGGATCTGCTGACGACCGCTCTGGAGGGGGCCGACATGGTCTTCGTCACAGCCGGTCTCGGCGGCGGCACGGGGACGGGCGGCGCGCCGATCATCGCGGAGATCGCAAAGTCGATAGGCGCGCTCACCGTGGGGGTCGTGACGAAGCCCTTCCAGTTCGAGGGCAAGCGGCGGGAGCGGCAGGCCGATGAGGGCCTGGCGGAGCTTCGCAAGACCGTCGACACGCTCATCGTGATCCCGAACCAGAGGCTTTTGAGCATCGGCGGAAAGAACATGGTGCTCCTCGAAGCCTTCAAGAAGGCCGACGACATCCTGTACCATGCCGTGAAGGGCATCTCCGATCTCATCATGGTTCCGGGTCTCATCAACCTGGACTTCGCCGACGTGAAGAGCATCATGTCGGAGATGGGACTCGCCCTCATGGGCACCGGCGTCGCCGGCGGCGAGAACCGAGCCGTCGAGGCCGCGCAACGGGCCATCTCCTCGCCCCTGCTGGAGGACAATTCCATCCAGGGCGCACGGGGTGTTCTCCTCAACATCACGGCCGGACCCGACATCACCCTGCACGAGATCAGTGAAGCCTCCACCCTCGTCCAGAACGAAGCCGATGAGGAGGCCAACATCATCTTCGGCACGGTGATCGACGACACCATGGGCAGCGAAGTCCGTATCACCGTCATCGCCACGGGCTTCGATCACAGCGGGAAAAAACGGCAGGCGACCCCGAACATCTCCCACATGAGCAGCTTCAAGCAGAAGGAGGATTTCTCCACGCCGACTTTCATGAGAAAGGAAAGGGCACCCGCAGCGGCACCTTCCTCCGTGATCAAGATGGGGCTGATCGAAGACGGCGTGGATAGCGATCTCGAGGTGCCCACCTTTTTGAGAAAACAGGCCGATTAGGATGTCCCGGAGGCTGAGAGAAAAACACCGTGAGCTTCTATCCGTAGAAAAAGGGGTCCGGAAAAAACTGTGGGGGGACAGAATCCCCGTCTGTCTCGTCTACCCGAACGTCTACCGGACCGGGATGTCCAACCTGGGCTTCCAGACCGTCTATGATCTTTTGAATCGTCACCCCTCTTTCCTCTGCGAAAGAGTCTTCCTTCCCGATCCCGGGGAGACAAAGGAATTCTCCCCGGGGCCCCCCTCCCTTCTCAGCATCGAATCCGGCAGACCTCCGGGAGACTTCGACATCGTGGCCTTCTCCGTTGCCTACGAGAACGACTACCTCAACATCCTGCGCATCCTGGAGACGGCACGAATCCCGATCTCTGCCGAAGAGCGAACCTCGCGGAACCCCCTGATCCTGGGCGGCGGCATCGCCGTCACCCTGAACCCGGAACCCCTGGCCCCCTTCTTCGATCTTTTTCTTCTCGGGGAAGGGGAAGATATGATCCTCGAGTTTCTCGATCTCTATGGGACGCTCCGGACGGGGGACACGCCCCGCGCAGAGATCCTCTCGCGCATCCAGCGCGGGATCGAGGGCACCTACGTGCCCCGCTTTTACAACGTCCGCTACGGTTCCGACAGCCTCATCGAATCCTTCCTGCCGGCCGATCCTGTTTTCCCCGAAAAAATCCGGGCCCGTCACGTCGCGGATCTGAACGCCTTCGACACCCATGAGACGGTCCTCGCGAAGGCGACGGAATTCGGAGAGATGTTCCTCACGGAGGTGAGCCGCGGATGCGCGCGGCGGTGTCTCTTCTGCGCGGCGGGATTCGCCTGCGGCCCGGCAAGGTTCCGGAGCCCGGAGAGGCTCACGGGTTCCATCGAAGAGGGCCTGCGGGCGAAGGGAAAGATCGGCCTTCTCGGCACGGCGGTGTCGGACCACCCGAATCTGCGGGACCTCTGCCGCTTCATCCTGAACCGCGGAGGGACCTTCTCGGTGGGGTCGATGAGAGCGGACCGCCTGACCGCCGAGATCGCAAAGCTCCTGAAGGAAACGGGCGTGGAGATGGTCTCCATCGCCCCCGAGGCGGGCTCCCAGCGGCTGAGGGACCTGATCGGGAAGGGGATCACGGAGAGGCATCTCTTCGGGGCCGTTGAGGCTCTCATCGGCCAGGGTATCGTCAATCTCCGCCTCTACTTCATGGTGGGGCTCCCCACGGAAGGGGAAGAGGACATCGAGGCGATCATCGACCTCACCCGGCGGATCAAGCACCACGCCGTCAAAATCACCGGGGGGAAAAAGAAATTCCGCCGGATCACCCTGAGCATCAACCAGTTCATCCCCAAGGCGGCCACCCCCTTCCAGTGGCTGCCGCTTGCAGACACGAACGTCGTCCGGCGGCGCATCCGGAAGATCTCCCAGGCCCTCGGCAGGGAGCGGTCCGTCACGGTGACCCACGACCTGCCCAAGTGGAACTACATCCAGGCACTTCTATCGCTCGGCGACCGCCGGGTGAGCAAGCTCCTTCTCTCGGCCCATCAGAAAAAGGGAAACTGGGCCCAGGCCTTCAAGGAGTCCCACATCAACCCCGATTTCTACGTCTCCCGCGAGAAAAATGCAGGCGAGATCCTCCCCTGGGATTTCATCGACCACGGGGTGAGCAGGGACGACCTTCTGAAAGAATGCAGGAAAGCCCTGAAGGGCGCCTGAGGTCCGCCCGGAGAACGGATACCCCGTCCTGAAAACCCGCCGATTCGATACCGTAACAGGGTCATCCCTGTCGTCTCCTTGACGCCCGGCCCGTCAAAATGTTGAACTATTTGATATTGCTTTCGTATTGTTGGCGCATCCGGCCGTGAAAATCAAAAAACATCTTCAAAAATCCCCGGAGGGGAATCCGCCCCGTCTGCCCTGAAAAACGGCTTTCCGCCTTGCTTTTGCAGTTCCCGCCGCCCGACCGGCCGGTGTTCCGATGCGATTCGACCCTTCTGTCCTCTTCATTTCACGAAAATTGCATGATTTTCACACTTGATTAGCGTTTGTCAAAGCGGTAAATAAATTTTGAAGATCGGCAGATACATCCTCATCATTCTTTTCGTCCTTGGATACCTGATCCTCTTCGGCAGAAGCGGAATCGTCGACAATTACCGGCTCGGGACCAAACTCGACACCCTCCGTGTCGGAAACGAAGAGATCTTCCGGGAAAATGAGAGCCTCCGCTCGGAAATTCTGCTTCTCAGGAAAGACCCGAAATACATCGAGAGACTGGCAAGACAGGAACTCGGCATGGTCAAAAAGGGCGATCTGGTCTATCGATATTCGGACGAAGCCGCCGCCATGCGGAAAGACGCGGACCGGGAGGCGGGAATAGCATTCACAGAAATGCAGGCGGGGCTCTGAGGCCGGCGAAGGAGCCCATCCGGGAAGGAATCTTCAAGATGCCAAACAATGCCACAATGAAGCAGAGAATCGAAAACCACGGACTCATCGTTATCGCCCTCGGGCTGATCCTGATCTACTGGGTATTCGACACCATGGTGACGGACCAGTTTTTTCTGCGACTCCTGGTGGTCACCCTCGTGGCGACCTACAGCGTCCTTACCCAGCACCTGATCAATTCGCGGAGAGATGCGGAGGTCGATCTTAAAAAGTCCCAGGAATCCTTCGTGAAGGAAATCGCCGCCCTGAAGAGCGAGCTCGATGAAATAAAGAAAAAACCTTCAGCCTGATCCGGATCAGGGTTCCGGATCCATCCTTTCCATCTGAATCTCTCCAGGCCTGTTTGAGCCGATCGGCCCTTTTGGGCGCGGCTCACGGCTTGGGGCAAAGGGCTGACGGTTTATGCCCGCGGGTTCCTGTCTTCTTAATGCCTGACCTTCCTTTCTTCCGATTTCTTCGGCCCTGATCACCGCCGACCACCCACAACTTTTTTAAAAAAAAGCCCGTCAGTCGGCTCGCAGGGACTCCACGATATTCATCCCCGCCGCCCGCCGCGCCGGCAGGACGCCCCCGACGAAACCCATGCCCAGGGCGAAGCCCATGGACTCGACGACAATGGCCGGTGAGAGAGTGAACCTGAACGCCAGCTCCGCGAGGGTCTGGAAATTCATGGTCGACACGGTGATGAGCTGCATGAAGGAAGCGAAGAAAAGCCCGGCCACACCGCCGAAGGAGCCCAGAAGCAGGGCCTCCAGAAGAAACGCCGCCAGGATGTTTCTTCGCTGGAAGCCCAGGGCCCGGAGGGTCCCGATCTCGCCGGTCCGGTTGGCCACGGCCGAGTACATGGTGATCATGGCTCCGATGACGGCGCCGGCGGAGAAGATGCTTGTGAGGGAAAGCCCCAGGATGCGGAGAAACTTGGCCATCACCCTGGACTGCTCGGCATAGTAGGCGCTTTCCCGCTTCGCCTCCAGCGACAGCCGCGGATCTCCGTCGATCCTCGCCCTCACGGCCTCGAACTCCGAGGCGTCCCGCAGTTTGAAAATGACCAGGGAATAGGCGGGCCTGCGGAAGGCCTGCATGAGCTGCTCGGAATCGCCCCAGATCTCGGAATTGAAACCGGTGTTGCCCGCGTCGAAGATCCCCACGATGGTCCATTCCTGCATGCCGCAGCAGAGCTTTTCGTTGATACCCGTCCCCTTGAAGCGTTTCGCGATGCTCAACCCCACCATGACCTCCCGCGATCCCGGCCGGGGCGTTCTCCCCTCCACGACGCGCACCTGCGGCCGCAGGGCGAGGGAATCCCCGCCGATCCCCCGGATCGTCACATTCGAGGGCTGACCGGTTGCGCGTTTCGGCAGGGCGATGAGGACCACGAGTTCCCGGGCAGCGAATTTCCCGCCCCGGGGTCCGCCGGCGATCTCCGGCTGTGTCTCCACCACGGCGGCCTTTTCGCGTTCCACGCCGCTTACCACCTCCGATGTCGAGCCCTTCCGGACGACGATGACGTTGTCATAGGAGCCCGTCTCCACCAGGGTCTGTTGGAGGCCCTCGGCGAGCATCAGGACGGAGGCAAAGACAAAGACGACGAGGGCCATACCCATGGCCGTCAGAGTCGTGGTGACCCTCCTTCTCAGAAGGTTGCGAAGACTGTAGGAAAAGGGGATCGCCATCAGCCCATCCTCCTCAGACCCTCGGCGATACGGATCCGCACCGCACGCCTCGTCGGGATGATGGCCGCGAAGGCGGCCACGACCAGAGCCGCGGCGAGGTCGAGGCAGAGGGTTTGCCTCTCCACCCTGAAGACGGGGAAGTAGTTCGCCAGTTCGTGATGAACGATCGCCACGGCCGGGTAGGTGAGAGCGATTCCGGCGAGACATCCCAGGGCGGTGATCACGAGGGACTCGCCGAAGATGAGGGAGGCGATTTGCGTCCGGCCGAATCCCAGGGTCTTCAGGATGGCGTACTCCCCGATCCGTTCCCGGGTGGTCATGGCCATGGTGTTGGCCACGACGGCCATGATGATCACGATCACCAGGAGCGACACGATCTGGATGGCCGTCACGATCGCCTCCGTCATGGCGACGAATCCCAGATTGAAGGCCCTCTCGGTCTCCGTGAGGGTTTCCGCGAGGGAGTTCTTGAACAATGCATCGATGGCAAGGGCCACCGTCGCGGCCTGATCGGCGCTCCGGACGCCGATCAGGTAGAAGCCCACCTGGTCGGCCAGCGGCGGAACGGTCTCCTTCACGGCTTCGTTGAGGTAGTCCCAGTGAAAAAAGAATTGTGTCTCGTCGACCCCATCGTCCTTACCCCGGTAGATCCCCCGCAGCACGAATTCCCACTCGCCGGGATAAATGGTCCCCTTCAGGGTGACCGTGTCCCCGAGCTTCCAGCCGAACTTCTCCACGATCTTTCTCCCGGCGGCAAAGCCCTTGCGGTCGCGGTAGAAGGCGGTCCGCTGATCTTCGGGAAGGACAAACTCCGGGTAGAGCGCCAGGTAGCTCCGGGGCTCCACGGCGAAATTGGGGAAAAAGTTCTTTTCTTCGATATAGATGCCGCCGAACCAGTTTCCCCAGGAGACGATCTTGACGCCCGGGATCTGCCGGATCTTGTCCCCGTAGGCGACGGGCAGCGGGAAGGCGAGAGAGATGGAATTGCGGGTCACCAGGCGAATGGCCGACGACGCCTCGACGCCGGCATACCAGGCATCGACGAGGGTGCGAAGAAGCCCGAAGGCGAGGATGGCGACGGTGATGCCGAGGATCGTGAGCCCCGTGCGGAGCCTGTTGCGGAAGGCGTTTCTATAGAGGATCTTGAGGATGAGCATCGTTCAGGACACCTTTGTCGAGATGCCTCAGGACCCGGGCATGCTGCGCGGCCCGGGGATCATGGGTCACCATGATGATCGTTCTCCCCAGTTCCCGGTTGAGCCTTTCCATGAGATCGAGGATTTCGGCGGCGGAGACCCGGTCCAGGTCACCCGTGGGCTCATCGGCCACCAGGATCGCCGGATCCGTCACAATGGCCCTGGCGATGGCCACGCGCTGCTGCTCCCCGCCGGAGAGTTCCCGGGGGTAATGGTCCATGCGGTGGGAAAGATTCACGAGCCGCAGCGTCATTTCGACGTGTTCCCGCTGCTCCGCCCTGGAAAGCTCCGTGAGATGCAGGGGCAGGGCCACGTTTTCGAAGGCCGTAAGCACCGGGATGAGGTTGTAGAACTGGAAGATAAAGCCCACGTTGGCAGCGCGCCAGGCGGCAAGCTCCGCCTCGTTGAGCCGGGTGATATCGACACCGCCCACGATGATCGTGCCGCTGTCGGCCGCGTCGATGCCGGCGATGAGGTTGAGAAGGGTGCTCTTCCCTGAGCCGGAGGGGCCCATGAGGGCGAGAAACTCTCCGTCCTGGATGTCAAAGGAGATGTTCTCCAGGACCGGGATGATGTAATTGCCGCGCCGGTAGGACTTGTGGAGATTCCTGACCACGACGATGGGCTCTTTTTCGGGCATCATCAACCTTCCGGCAGCTTTACCGTTGACCCGTCCCGAAGTCTCTTCGAAGGGTTGAGGACCACGCGGTCCCCCTGCCGGACTCCTTCCAGGACCTCCACCATCTCCCCGAAATCCCGTCCCCCGCGAAGAGGCACTTCTTGAACCCGGCCGCCCCGGACGACGAAAACGGCCTGCTGTCCGTTGCGGCCGACGAGCGACGAACGGTTGACGGCCAGAAGGGGCTTCCGCTCATTGTCGCCTACGGCCTTCGAAAGAAAGGCCACCTTGGCGCTCATCTGGGGGAGAATACGGGGGCTGTTGTCGAGGAAGCGCACCTTGACCAGGACCGTCGCCTTGGAGCGGTCCACGGTGGGAACGATCGCATGAACGACGCCGCGGAAACGGGTATCGGGTATGGCGTCCAGCTGAATCTCGCAGGGCTGCCCTTCCCGGACGAGACCGAGGCTGGCTTCAGAGACATCGGCCTCCACCTGAAGCGACGACATGTCCGCGATGGTCACAACGGCGGCCTTGGCGTTTGCCGCGGCACCGAGGGGTGTGAGGATATCGCCCACGTCGGCATCCTTGGTGAGGACAACGGCGTCGAAGGGTGCCCGGATGAGGGTGTATTCGAGGTTGACATAGGTGGCCTGCAGGGCCGCCTGCGCCGCCCTGACGGCGGCCTCGGCCCCGGCCAGGGCGGCCTGGGCCTTCCTGTACCGCGCTTCGGCCGTGTCAAATTGGGCCTTCGACGTGAATTCCATGCTGAAAAGATCCTTTTCACGCCGGTAATTCAGGGTGGCATCGTCGAGTTCCGCCTTCGCCTGTTCGAGGCCGGCCCGGGCAACTCTCAGATTCGCCTGGGCCTGGTCCCTCGCGGCGATGGCATCATCTCCCTCCAGTCTCGCGATGACGTCGCCTTTCCGGACCCGGCTTCCTTCCTCAACGGTGATCTCCAGAAGCCGGCTCGTGATCTTGGACGCCACGGCGGCCTTTCGCTGGGCGACGACATAGCCGCTCGCGTTGAGCTGCGTGTAGGCCTGTGAGGGGTAATAGAGAGAGACCGTGGCGACCTCGACCTTCACGGACGGGGAAAGGAGCCCCCGGAAGAGAAGCACGCCCGCCGCAACGGCCACCACGCCGGCGATGACCCAGACATAACGCTTCGACGGCCCCGGAGTCTTCAGTCCCTTCCGGACCCTGTCAATCTTCAATTTCGAAAGGTCCACGTCAGCCACAGGGCAAGCCCCCCTTCTTTCCTGTCGTCGGGACGGCCAGGGTTTTCTCTTATGAGGAAATTCTTCCCGAATCAAGCCCTATTTTGGAACGCGGACCCCGCATGGTCGAAGGCCCGGCAGGCAGCCTCCGGGGGATGGCGCCCGGTTTGTACCGTCGGCCGGAGGACACACCTTTTTCCTTGAAACCCCGGCGGCCCTTTGCGTATGATGTTGACAGGGACAGTGTCGGTGCGTTCATGGCAAGTCGAAACGAAACGCCTTCGATCCGGGAAAGGAGAATACCAATGGCCGTTAAAGTCCTGATCAAGAGGAAGGTGCTCAGAGAAAAGGAAAAGGATCTCCTGAAACTCATCACGCAGCTCCGGGTGCTCGCCTCGAAGGAAAACGGGTACATTTCAGGGGAGACGATGCGCAACGTCAAGAAATCTCCCGAGTACCTTGTCATCAGCACCTGGCAGAACCTCGAGAGCTGGAAGTCATGGCTGGCCAGCAGGGAAAGACAGAAGATCCAGAAAGAGATCGACAAGCTTCTGGGCAAGAAGACGACCTATGAAGTCTACCACTACCCCGAAAAAAGGCCCGTGACCCTGACGGGGTACCGGCGATGGGAAGGAGGCTGAGCTTCCGGAGATCAGTGACCTTTTCCAGGCCCCGGATCGGTACTCTGAAGAGCCTTCCCGAAAAGGCTTCATTAAAAACCCCCTGAGGGGATGAGGCTCAGGGGGGCGAAGAAGGAAGAAAGGAGAAGATTGGTTCGCCGCAGGTTTTTTTATCTCGAGGTTAGAAGGGGAACCAGGTCTGACCTACCGAAAGGTCACGGCCAGTCAGGCATAGTGTCAGCCCGGTACCCGTCCAACCTTTGTTTACGCTTCTATGATCGGTCACCCCGCAAGGAAACTTGAATCTTTTTTTGAGAAAGTTCCTCCCCGTCAGCGCAAATCTTTTCCCATGCCTGTGGCCGCAAAGCCCGTTTAACGAATGTTTGTCATGTCTCGCTTGCCGCAACCTCTGACCCAACCCAGCAAACTGTCTCACAATATTTCAACTTAAAAACCGGTCCGAACTGACTATCAGGGTGCCGAACTCCATTCATCAAATCCTCTCAATACAAGCCTGTCATGGGCTTGATCTGTCAATCCGCCCTTCGTCGCAATCCCTTCTTAAATCAGGTCTCTTTCGATCGAAACGATGTCGGAGCACGAGATCAAGCGGTTGGTCCAGAGTCGCAATCCCTTCTTAAATCAGGTCTCTTTCGATAAAAAACTATGGGTATTGTAAAAAGAAAGAAAGTTACACCGTCGCAATCCCTTCTTAAATCAGGTCTCTTTCGATCCCTTTCTGGAGGAGACGCATGCGTGATTTAACAGACGTCGCAATCCCTTCTTAAATCAGGTCTCTTTCGATGACGGGCCGTAGGAGGAATAGGATATGATTGTCGTCGCAATCCCTTCTTAAATCAGGTCTCTTTCGATTTACCCGGCAAGGAGGCGCAAAATGGAAACGGGAGGCCAGTCGCAATCCCTTCTTAAATCAGGTCTCTTTCGATGATCGCCTCCGGCGGCGTGCTTTTTTGCTGGCCCGGGGTCGGCGGTCGCAATCCCTTCTTAAATCAGGTCTCTTTCGATAGGTCTCGAGGGGCGGCTGAAAGTCTATCGGGAAACCCCGTCGCAATCCCTTCTTAAATCAGGTCTCTTTCGATCTGTCCAACTGTGGTCATGATCGGGAAGATGGTTGGCGTCGCAATCCCTTCTTAAATCAGGTCTCTTTCGATAAACGGGCGGTGATGCTGATAACGGAGATGAACCTGTCGCAATCCCTTCTTAAATCAGGTCTCTTTCGATAAACGAGGCGCGAGGCCGAAAAGAAGGCGCCCTGGGCGTCGTCGCAATCCCTTCTTAAATCAGGTCTCTTTCGATATAGAGGAAAGCAAGACTGGAGAAATGGAGGGCGAGCCATGAGGCGTCGCAATCCCTTCTTAAATCAGGTCTCTTTCGATAACTGGACGAGCTTTTCATTCTCTGCGAGTCCGAGAAGTCGCAATCCCTTCTTAAATCAGGTCTCTTTCGATAGAGCCGTCCAGAGAGGTAAACATTAGAAGATCATTTCAGTCGCAATCCCTTCTTAAATCAGGTCTCTTTCGATCTGTTAACAGCGTCGAGGACATTCAGCAACACCGATACGCCTGTCGCAATCCCTTCTTAAATCAGGTCTCTTTCGATGATATGGAAGAGCGGGAGGATTTGCGAAACAAGTTGAAGTCGCAATCCCTTCTTAAATCAGGTCTCTTTCGATGGTAATAATCCAAAGAAGTTAACGGGGGCGAAGCTGTCGCAATCCCTTCTTAAATCAGGTCTCTTTCGATATAGTTTGGCGGAAAAGAGTATTGATGGGTGGAAACAGTCGCAATCCCTTCTTAAATCAGGTCTCTTTCGATAAAAAAAATGGCTATCGTAAAGAAAAAAAAGGTTAGCCCGTCGCAATCCCTTCTTAAATCAGGTCTCTTTCGATTCGGCTCCGGCGGCAAACTGGGGCCGATCTGGTACGTCGCAATCCCTTCTTAAATCAGGTCTCTTTCGATTCAATATTAATGTTTCGGATTACCAAGGAAATAGTTGTCGCAATCCCTTCTTAAATCAGGTCTCTTTCGATTTGGAAAAAGGCTATAGCATCGAAGCCGGAATTGAATTTTCGTCGCAATCCCTTCTTAAATCAGGTCTCTTTCGATCCGGATAGACTCTTACCTTATTGCACTTGCTTATGACGTCGCAATCCCTTCTTAAATCAGGTCTCTTTCGATGATGCTGTTTGGAGATAAATTTCTCCAAAAGGGCTACACAGTCGCAATCCCTTCTTAAATCAGGTCTCTTTCGATACCGGCTAAAGCAAACCTTCGATATCCGTACGTTTTGCAGGCGCATTGCGCGAACATCATCCCGTTCGTTGAAAAAAACCGTATATCAGCACTCCCATGACAAGACCGGGACCTCACAACCTGCTGAATTTAAAATCATTATTCTCTTCCCGCGGACCTCGACACCACCCAGAGGGACAAATCCTTAACAATCAACCACTTAAGAGTTCAGAGACTGTTAAGGCAGTGGTTCGCGGTAATCAGAAAACATAAAACTCTTGATCCGGATCCGTGAAAACACCTAACCCGATAATCTCTACGGTACCGGCACACTTCTCACAGGCGGGGAAATATTTCACGCCGTCCTTCCGGGGAACGATCGCTTTCTCGATGCGCAACCTCATCTGAGAGAAAAGCGTGCCGTCTACGCAGACCTCGAATATGGACTTCTGAACTCGTGTGCCGTAATCGCCAAGGATCTTGGCCACTTTATTCAGGCGCCTCGGATTCGCGATATCATAAGCAACGATCATATTCATCTTCACACCACAGCGTAGTCAAGTTGCGTCACCTTCAGGCCGCGACCGGAAATAACGACCCGACTGATGCACCGGTTACATATCTTGTAGATCCGGACGGAATCGCTCTCAAGGTCCAGGTTCTCTCTGCAGTAGGTGCGGATCCGTTTCAGGGCGATGTCGTCGATGTCGCACTCGAAGACCGACTTCTGGGTGTTGAGCCCGAACTCCTTCAGGAACCGATGGGTTTTCGTCAGACGCCCGGGATCCGTGATGTCGTATGTAATGAGCACGATCATTTCATCAGAACCGGCTGGTAAACCTGCGCCTCCCCCTCGATCACCTTGCGGTAATGCGCGGCCTGGTAAAGCACGGCTTCCTCATAGGTGAGACTCCGGCCGGCCAGCGGGTGATAAAAGGAGGTGGTCATCTTCTTCTCGAAGGCCTCGATGACACGCCTGAACGCCTCGTCGGTGAGCCTTACGGGATGCTTGCCCGTCTGCGCGAGAATGTGAGTCGCCTGCTCTTCCATGCGTTGCTCCGGAAGGTCAAAGATCTCCTCGTCCATTTCTGAGCCTGATATCAGCCCCATGGGGTCCTTCGACACATCGGGCTGCGGCGCCGCATTAGACTCTTCGGGTCTTTCATCACCGGGCTTTTGCGTAAAGAAATCTTCTTTCTTGAGGATGCGGAGATTGAACAGGGAGAGAGCCAGCGAATCGGCGATGATTACCCGGAACTCTTCCATCAGGTCCAGGACGAGTGAGAAACGCCCGTAGTCAATGGCGTGAAGGTAGCCCGGGTAAGGATCCAGGGCCGCGACCCTGACGGCCGCGTAAACCCGGTTCATCAGGAAAGTGTAAAGAAGAGAAAGAACCGAATTCACGGGGTCCGTCGGAGGCCGTCTGACCCGGCGGGAGAAGCCCAGGTTCCCGATAAACCCCCGGGGCAGCGCCTCGAAATAGAGGGCGCTCCCGCGACCCTCGTAGCCGCGGATGCTGTTGATCTGATCCGAGGACTCAAGGAGGGGCATGAGGCGCTGGATCTCCGAGGCCTTCTGCCCGGCGAGGGCGTCGCCCCGGCTCCGCCGGATGCGCAACAAGAACGTCGCCATGTTGGAAAGCTTGCCTGCGACAATGCAACGGGCCAACCTGAGGCCGAATGCTTCGTCATCAAGGAGCGCGTACTGCCTCTTGTGCAGATAGACGTTTTTCGACTCCGGCGGGGCAATGCGGCCCAAATACCGGCCCGTGCGGCTCATGAAGACCGTATCGACGTTGTACCGCATGAGGTGAACGAAGGCGCTGTGGGTGATTTCCACATTGCCGAATAGCACAAGCTGGCGCAGCTTGTAGGTGAAAAGGGTGTGGTGGATATCACCCCCTTTCCTGACGAGGAGATGCCTTCCCTCCCTGACGATTTTCGCCCCCTGGGTCCTGATGTAGACGACCATATCACGCCTCCCGAAAAAGGTTCATTTGCCCTGCCGGACCCGGCGACCCATCGGGTCGGGCACGAGTCCTTACAGCATCACCATAGGGCCGTTCCCATCAGAACCGCAATGCCTGCAACGTTGCCTTATTCAGTTGTCAAAGAACGCCGGCTCAGCCAGGGGAACTGGGTGTCCCGGGCCTTTGCCGCAAAATCCTGAAACTCGATCCTAAACAGCTCGAGGACGGACTGCCTCATCTGGTCGAACACATTCCTGCTCATCGGCTTTGTGCCGTGAGCCAGAATGGACTGATTTCTTTCCCGCAGCCGGCCCTGCAGGGAGACGTCCTCGAGGAAACGAATCCCTGCGCGGTTTCCGAGCGCGTGCAACAGTTCATAGCCTTTGTGCTGCCCTATCCGGATCCGGTCATCCCTCCTGTCCCGATATAACGCGAACCGATCGCGCAGGGCCGCCGGGACGCGGGAAAGGTCGACATCGCCGGTGTCGATTTCGAACTTCTTCATGAGGATGCACTGTGCATATAACTCCACGGCACGATAGAGGCGGGCAACCGCGTCATCGTATCTCTCCTCCAACCTCCTGCGCACGGCGTTGTTGTAAAGATCAAGGAGTTGCGCTTCGCCCAGGTGCTCTTCGCTCTTCCCGCCGGACAGCCTCTCCAGGATCTCGAGTCCGCCCTCCCGGGGGCGCAGGTATTCGAGTCTGCCGAGGTTGCTTGGGAGGCTGCGAAGCTTCTTCCAGGCATTGCCATGGTCGAACAGATCCCAGGCATGGTACGCCTGGGCGATCGTCCTGAGGTTCCCGAATACCTGCCTCTCATCGGCCGGGAGGGCCTCATCGGGAATCTTTTTCAAGACGTCCTCCGCAGGACCAAAACGGAGATGGCAAATCAATTCCTCTGCAAGCCTCAGGTCTCGAAGCCAGAAAACCTGGTCGGGACGTATGGAAATGAACTTCTCCGTTCCATCCACCACCACGCCGTCCCTTCTCGTGCCGGTGATGTACTTGATGCTCCGGCATTGATTGTGCGTCGCCGACATGACAGCGCCCCCACTCATGGCTTTCGTTCCGCTCGTAAAATCCACCTGCACATCGGCACCGCTGAACCCCCTGGCCTGAAGCGATGTGAAAAGGCCGTTCATCTCCAAGAAGACCGACTGAAAGTCGTCCGGATCCTTCAAGAGGTGCACCACCGAAGTCTTCTCGTCGTAACCCGAGTCGAGGGCGATTTTCTCGGCGAACTTCCGGCTCTTCTCCGTCGCAACGAGAACGAGGAAGTCAGGTGCGCTTTCCTCAACGCTCTTCATGAGCGGTCTCACAATGTATGTGTCTTTTCTCGTCCCCGTCCCAACCGTTATGACGAGGGCTCGCTTTTTCCTCTCCAAGGATACCCCCTATGTTCCATGCCGTGCCCCGGTCTTCACGAGACCTCCGGCGGTCCCACTCCACCGTCTGATCTGCAACATCCGTATCACCCTTCAGTTCGAGTACCCTCAACTGGCGAGCTTCGAGCGGAATTCCTCGGACAGCGTTTCCCGCAGGCGCTCTCGTTCCTCCTCCTGCTTTTTCCTCAGCGCCTGGATTTCCTGCACCTTGAGGGCGATGTCCTCCTCCTTCACCCTCGGGGCATGCTCCCGCCTCGCGATCTCGGCCCGGAACTCAGCGCGCATTCTCTCCCGCAGTTCGTGGGCGATCGCCTCATCGAGGGCGAACTTCCTGCCGCACTGAGGGCAGGTGATCGTTGCCGCGTCACTTTTCATGAAGAACCCTTTTCAGACATCGAAACCGAGAAGGTTGAAGACACCGATTTCCTCCCGGCAGTCGGGGCAAAGCTCCTCCGGGTCAAGGCCACCAGCCGCTTCGAGAAACAGGCTCCCGATCCCTCCCGCCGGTGAATCATCCCCGGTGTCGCGGGAATCGAATTCCCTGTGGCAGAGGGGACATGTCTTCAAAACTGCCTTCATCTCGATCTTCACTTAACCCGGTACTTATCTCTGAGCCGCGACAGGTCCGTGGCGGGCCTGTCCGACGCACTCCTTTCACCTTTCCGGCCCTTGTCCGGCGAGAAAGACGACGGGGCCGGGAGGCCTGTCCGCAGGGCCTCGCACTTCTCCGGATTGACCCCGCTGAAACGCAGAATCATCCATCCGAGGGGGTACCTGCCATGGGCGAGGTTGCGGGTCGTGCCGAAGTCCATGAGACGTGACCCTCCCCTACCCCGAACCATGACCTTTCTATAGGTATTGATGCTCTTCGACTCCGCCTGGGTAAACCTGCCAACCCTGAGCAGGCACTCGTCGGGGCGAAGGCGGTCGGCTCTCTCAACGAGCTTCCGAGAGGCCTCACCGTAGGGAGACTTCTCGTAGAAACGGTCGTGCTCCTCGCGGAGGTTGTGACTGTAAAAGCGCCTGCACGCGGCAAGAATATACTCCGGTTCGACGTAGCGGGAAAGAGCCTTCCGTCTTTCTCCACGTCCCGCAACAACGGCGCCCCGGAGTCCTTCAAAGAAATCGAGACTGGCCTGGAACACAACACCCTTGCCTTCGAGCTCTGACCTGACCGTCTCGAAACGGAGACCGAGGTCCGTCAGCTTCGCCCGCCTCGGCGAGTAGTTGTAAACGCTGCATATAGCGGTCGACTCCGTTCCGAGGTTCAGATCCGGCACCTTCAGGGCTTTGAAAGGGTCCTCATCAATGGATCGGTGTCCAAGCACAGCGGATTCCATGCGCCGGGGATTCCGCAGGGCCTCCCCGTCAAGAGTCAGACGACTCTCGGCCAGCACGGCGTCAATGACGGCCGTTCGCATCGCGCCCTTGATCGAGGAGCCTGGGAGGATGGCATTGAAGCTGAGATTCCCCCTGAAGAAGGGCTGGAAAATGAGCTGGTTCTTCGGATCGTCCATCTTTGCCTCATACTCCCTTGCCAGGTTGGCGGAAACCGCCATGCTGCCCAGGGCATCCAGCGATAGATCGACATGCTCGCGGACAAACGTCCGCACCTCGGGGAGACGGCCTTTCTCCATGATGCCGACGAATTTCATGCGCGTCTCCGGACGGAGGCGCTGAATCATGGCGGAAAGATTCAAATAATAAAGCCTTCCGTCTCGAATGAGGCACGAAAACGTGTCCAGTTCCCGGCCCCACCCGACATGCACGGGGGAGAGAAAGGTTCCCTCGATTTTCACGGACCTCAAGAAGGGATTTGCCATCTCATGCCTCCCTCAAGCTGATAAAGAACGGGTAAAGGTATGTCTGCTGCCGCACAGTCCTGATTCCGGGATGAACGGCGCCGACGCTCTGGCCGTAGAAAGGCCGAGTGCCCTGTACTCTGAACACGGCTCCGGGCTTGAGAAGGAGCAAAGGCGTCTTGGGGTAGGCAGCCCCGCCCATCGAAAACGGGCCGCCGAGCTTCCCGTATTTTGTCTCGATGGTATACCAGCCTTCCTGTAGTGAGCTGTCCGGAATGAAACGGGACAGCGCCATGACCGCGTTACCTTCGGTCGGCAGAATGCACTCCGAAGCGCTCTCCACAGCAAACTGCCCGCGTCCGGTGGAACGGTCCGCCCCGTAGCCCCACTCTCCGAGCCGGGAGAAGAGAAAAGTCACGAACTTGACGTCCCAGTCCACAAACGTGCGTATGTAAACATCGAAGGCCCTGGACTGGACGAGTCTCTCCCGCGAGTGAAAGAAGCCTCCGCCGCCCCTTTCGACGGTCCCTGAAAGGCGGTTGATGGTGTTATGGGGGATGAGCTCTTCCTTATCTTCCGCCGCACCGGACGTATCCGGAACACCTGCGAGCATGGCCCGGGCCAGTTTCAGCGGCGTCAACCCCATCGCCAACTTCGTCATACCCTCACAGCCGATCCACTCCTTCTTTCGCACCGCCTTCATCTTCCTCAGGAATAAAAGATATTGATCCCTGGCAGAAGAGCCGCGGAATTCCCTGCATAAATGAATCTCTTCCTCCTCGGTGACGGCAGGCACCCTCGGCAGCGGCAGACAGTCCGCCGGGAAGCCGTCGGACACCATGAATGCCGGCTGTTCGTCGTAACCCTCCAATACGTCTCTCAACAGGGCCTGCTCCCCCTTGCTGTAACGGTAGACCCAGCAAAGTTGGCCGAAGATAGTGTCCGAGTGAAGGGGTGTGATGCTACGACTCCTGAAGCGAATCCTCACCCTGTAATCTTTCATCCCGCCCTCCCGAAAATCTCATCCGCCGTCGGAAGCGCGAGAGAGGTCTCCCGGCCGTCCTCCGTCTTCCTGAGGTTCACGAAGGCAATGCGGCCGTAGCCCCTGCTCCCCGAGCCGCCGAGAGCATCCATCTGCACCAGGCTCAGGGCGGTCAGCACTTTATTGAAGAACGAGCGGTCCGTCCTGTCGTCTCCATCGATCTCCATGACCTTGTAGCTCATCTCGAAATCGAACATGGCCCCCGCGGGAATCCGCTCTATGTTTCTCAGGCCCCCCTGGCCCGCCTTGCCCTCAAGACGGTTGATCCAGTTTTCGATCTTCTCCTCCGTGCAGGGAAGTCCCTTTTCGCGCACCTCTTTCTTCCACTCCTCATTCATGAAGGCATCTCTCACAACAAGCCGGGTCGGACCAAAAAGCCAACCGTCACCCATTGTACCGAAGATCCTGCAGACAGCGCAGTTGGCGTCGCTGCAGTTATGGACCCGGCCATTGGGACTCACCTTCCGCTCGAGCCACTCCGTGAGAGACCGCATCTTGCCTTTGAGCGAGGATCCGGGGATGTACGGTTCGCCTCCGGGGGTCTTGATGACCGGCGAGTCGATGCCCCCGATCTCGATGTCATCCTTACTGCCTCCGATATGAAGACCGGTTTTCAATTCTATCTGCCCCCTGATCTTGATGATATCCTTGAGAAGCATGTCGGGCCCTCCTTTCAGTTTCTCCTGGCCGATGCCGAGTAATAGTAAAAGTAACCGTAGACCGCCTCGAAGAACTTGCAGAAGACCTCGAAGTCCTTCAGGGTCTTGACCTGGTCCACGTTTTTCTCGATGAAGTCCTTGAATTCGTCCGTCACCGCGTCGCGCCCCCGGGCATAAGCCGCCTTCGCCTTCAGCATCATGACGTCGGGTAGCTTCTTTGCGAAGGCCTCCTCACGCGCCTTACCGGAGAACTGGTCAAGATAGCTCTCGATGGACTTGACATCGTCGAAAAACCTTCTGAGCTGTGTCGGGCTGATGTCGAACGACCCCTTACCCTTGATTTTCTTATCCGTTTTCTCAACGAGCGCCTTGCCGATCCGGTCGGCTATCGTCGAGAAGAGTTCAGGTTTCACATCGCCCTTCGAATCATAGTAATCGATCGGTGAAGCGCCCGTGCGTTTCGGTCCCTGCTGATTCATTCCGTTCCTCCTTTCGTCGATTTTCGGTTAAGGTACAGTACCCATTGTATGGCCAGGTGGAGAGGCTCGTCTCCCTCTACGAAATCGGAGTAGAACCGCGTCAGCGCTTCTATCACGTGAGGTGAAGTCTTCTCCTTCGCGAGTCTCCCGATCTTGTACCGGAAAAGCGAGGCATAATTACCGCACCGCAGAATCCTGTCTTTCTTGAATGCTTTCTTCATCTCCTTCAGCACCATGAAGTCATACACCAGCCCCGTGCTGATTTTCGTCCGCGGTTCATTCAAGAGCCGGTCGAACTCGTCGACCGCGCCCGACAGCCTGGGGAATAAAGACCAGGGGATGACCTCGCCCCACAGGTGGAGGCTGTCCTTGTCCTTGCTTTCATTCTTCGCCTTCTTCAAGCCTCGTTCTGCGACCTTGGCCATGTAATTGACAGGGTGGCGGCTTTTCATCAGGTTCAGAGTCCCGGAGAGGGTGACATCGGGATTCGAGCAAGTGTATCTTCGAAAATCGCTATTGATTTCACCGGCCAGCCTGAACACCCGGGTCCACGGCCCGATAAGAAGCAGATCGTCGCCGCCGGCGAAAATGGTATAGATATCCGCATATTCTTGGCGGCTGGCGAACAGATGGGGGAGATAGACGGTGAAGAACCGGTCCAGCATGCGGCTCAGCGTAGTATAACGGCCAAGTGTAAGGCGGTTGCCCCCTTCCTCAGCGCTCGCCCGAAGCCCCTGGCTGAAGATCAAGCCGAGGTCGTCCACGTCCGCCTTGAATACGCTCAGGAGCGGCCTGCCCCTGAATCCCGATCCGCCGATCGCCGGCCTCAGGGACGAAAGTGCAATCACCTCAAACGTCTTGGGCAGACCCTCCGTGATCCCCCGACGGATTTCTTCGCGGAGCTCCGGCGACACATGCTTCTCGTCCTTCATCAAGTCATTCACAGGATCGTTAATCCGGAACTTCGGTATGTAACACCCGATCTCCTTGATGCCGAACGGTCCATGCTCCGCCGCCGACAAGGCCCATATCTGGGCGAACTTCTCGTCCGCTTCCGGTCTTCGCACATGGAGTTCGAAAGCCCCCCCGGGGACCGGAACCGCCCACCCGCTCTTGTCGGCACCGGAGGAATAGGTCAGGTACGCTGCCGAGGGCACCCGCCTGCCGAGCTCCGCCAGAAGATCACACCAGGAGCAATAGTAAACATCTCCGGCGGGAATAGACGCCTGCGCTTTTCCACACGCGTGACAGAGGCCCTTGTCGGGCTTGTATTCCTGCCAGAAATCAGAGTAAAGATGCGCCTCCTTTTTCCCGACAAGCCCCGATAACTTTCTCAGCTTCGCCACCTGTGAACTTTCGTTCAGTTCCGAGAGAAAAGAAATGAACCGTTTCATCTGCAAATCCTCGCTCGATGCGGGGACCCAGGAAAGGTTGACCGTCAGTTCACCCCGAAAATGTCGCAGACAGAATTCGTCGACCTCGCGCCTGACATCATCCAGTTTTTGAATATGCTCTGTCAGATTGGGCGCGACGACGATTGCACGGCCGCCGGCGTCGACCAGGCGGTTTACGGAATAAAGCCCCACCCTCCTGCAGATCAAGCGGAAAACCCCCTCCATGAGCAGGCTTATGAAGAACGACCGGGCCCTCAGCATCCGTGCCGCCCCTTTAGCCGCATCGACCGTAATGTCGAAAATGAAGTTTTGAATACCGCTCACATCGACATTGAGGAAGAGATACTTCTGCGTCCTGCGGTCCTTGATGGCGTCTTCGTTGAGGCTTCCGCTCTTTTTATGAAAGACATAGAGGACATGGGCAAGGGCCGAGGTGGTGACGAGATGATCATAGAGGGATATGTCGCTCCATGCACGTCCGCCGTACCCGAAAGTGGCCGAAGGAACGCACCAGAAATACCGCTCCAAGGACGAGAGAATCGATTCAAGATATCGCTCGAAGGACCCCTGCCTGTCGGCCGGGACCAGGGATGACCGGAACTGCTTCCAGAGCTCTCCATACTCGGCCGCTGCCTCGCCCACGTCCTTTCTGATGACCTCCTCGAACCTCCGTGGGAATATAGCCTCGTCCTTCAGTGGCATCAGCGGATAGCGAAAGGAGAAGTCCTTGAACTTGTTCTTGGTCAGGCAAATCTCCTCGAAGACGGGCGCGAGTCGCTCACGGATGAAATGACCTGCTTCGGTACTGGCATTCGCGGCTTCCTCGTACTGTTTCCTGTCCATGCCTGAACTCAGACAATCGGCCTCCGTGATGATCCAATCGAAAGGCGTGGAGGGCTTATGATGCCTCGAAGCCATCACCAGCAGATTCTGGTCACTGCCCATGCCCGACGAAAAAGGCAGATATCCCCCGCGGGAGGCATCCGATAGGAAGAGATACGAAAAAAGGGCATGAAAATGTGTGTATCGACCACTTCTCATCGGCAGGAGATTCTGGTAATCGAAATCCTCTGCACCGAGATCCCCTGCCCTGACGCCGGTTCGCTGCAGGACCTTTCCGACATCGTGGAAGAGCCCCGCAAGAAGGATTTCCTGCTCAGGGGTGAGTTTCATATGCAGCTCCTATTTATCTTCTGGCGTGACAAGCCTAACAAGAACCGGCAAATCCCTTCCACAAAGGCAACGTTGCCGGCCCTTTCCGGCAAGGCTCACGGTCCCGCTAAAAAACCACCTTGATCCTGTCACGGTCTATCCGGAGACCGTAGCGGACGGAGGGTTTCATACCGACCGATTCGATGCCCAGTTCACGAAGAGCATAAATGCCGAACGTCTTCTCGAGATCCCGCTGAATCTTGCTCTTGTAGGAATTGAAATTCTCGGCATTCAATCCCAGAATGCCGGTATCGCTCATCGTCGCGTCACCCCGCCTGCCGGTAATACGCCGATAGAGTTCGGAGATCCTCTCCTGCCCGTCAAAGACGCCCTGGATGTCGCGGTAGCAGTCATGGCATCCCTTGCAGACGGTGCGTTCGGAGTGACAAGCCTTTTTCTCGAGCGCGAAAAAGACATAGAGGGCGAGCCTCGCCGGCGTCATGTCGAATTCGTGTCTCTTGTAGTTGATTCTTCTGTTCGTGAGATCTATGGTCAGCCGGGCCGGCGATTCTCTGACCGCGGCGAGCATGAGCGTCGCCGGGTCCATCACTTTCTCGAGCATCTTCCTCGGCAATCGGTCCCGTATAGACAGGAAGGGAATTGTCATGAGATTGACATCCGCGAAGCGGGTTTCCTTGATGAAGGGCTGCCCTTTTTCGTCGCGGAGTTCGACCTTGACGGACTTCCGGGGCGGAAAGAAAAAATTCGGATTGCTTTCGAACTCCGGTGACACCAGCACGTGCAGGACACGGTCCTGCGGCCGTCCGTAAATCTGCGCCGCCACCATGAGACAGGCACTCATGGTCTTTCGCCCGCCTGCTATCGAAAAAAAAACGCGGCTCTCGGGATCCTGCGTGAACCGGAAAGCAAAGTCGAGACATGTTCGAAGCACCGCTTCGTTTTCGTCCTCCCCCGTGATGTCCTCAACATCGATTCCGGCATGATCCCGTATCGTGTGCACCGTGTGAATCCCGAAATCGATCGCCGCCGTCTCAAGCCGATATTCCCTGAGGTATCTGTGATACCATCCGTGATGCGGTGCGAGGAGACGGCTGTACACTTCGTCCCGTCCTTTCCGCGTTGTAATGACATGAATCGCATCGATCTGTCGGCCCTGCTGATGGAGCGCAAAAAGGGTTTCCGTGATGACCTGGGGATTCAAACCGGTGACGGCGAGCAGGATATGTTTCACGGGATTTCCCTCTTGGCCGCAATCCGGCCGAGACCGAAAGTAGTCTGCTTTCCAATATGCACCTTTTCACAATACTCGATCAGCGGCATGAATTCAGCCAGATCACCTTCATAAGTGACGTCACCTACCAGGCCGCCCATCAGCATGGTCTGATCTTGCCTGTTCGAGAATCTTCTCCAGTCCAGCCAGCGTATCCGATTTTCCCTGATGCGGACTTTTTGCGCCCTTTGGACGAGCCCCCGATAATCGAGAGGCGGCTCCCCGCTACCGTGGTACGTGTTGAGTGCCGCAATTCTCCTCAACATGGCACGGGTCAGAAGATGAAAGGGGAGGTTCGCACCCAAATGGTTTTCGTATTTCAGCCTCAAAGGGGTGAGAAGGCGAAGCTCCAATCGGTTGACCTTCCTGCCCGATCCGTCTTTCCCGGGATCAGGCCAGTCCAGATCCTCTGCGAAGTCCCCTTGCATCAGGCGCCCTTCGGGCTGCCTGAAGATGCTTTTCCCGCCCGATGCGACGGCTTCCAGAGTAAACCTCGCCCTCCTGCCGGCGACACGCTTGCCGACTCCGAGATCCCCCATCTGCTGGATCGCAAAAACGAAATACGGAAGATAATCGTTTGCCTTACCGAAAAGGATGATCGTGAAATTGAACGATTCGCCCTTCCGATAATCGGTCTTTGTCTCCTCAGGGGGTTCGATCACGTAAGGATGAGGCGGCAGGGCGATGCGCGGGCGCTTATCTTTGGCTCTTGATCCGGCTTCTCCCTCAAACACGAATCGATAGATACACTTGCTGCCCAGGATACAACGATCGCACTCCTGGGTTTTCAGGATACAGACGACTTTTTTCAGAGAGTGCCCGAATATGCCTCGAAAGGTTGATCCCTTGAACTCGGGCAGAACGGCATCGTCTCCCAAGACACAGGAGAATTGGTATCTCCCGTACAGCATTGCTCCCTTTCTCCTCGTCAACACCCGGTGTGCTCAACCGCCCAAAAACCGGGCGCAAAATCCCTGAGATCTGCACAGCCGAATTGTATTATGGACAAATCCGTCTTTTGAAAGGGAGCAACGTTGCCGTTGCGCGAAGGAAGGTCATCAGCCGAAACCAAATCAGGAACCAGAATCGATGCGAGCCCATAATCCCCCCCCGAGCAGGTAAATGAACCCCATTCACTTCCCGCCCGCACTTTATTGATGAACCTCACCGGTTTCTGATTGTGAAGAGTCGTGTCAACAATATGAAAAATCCCATGATTAGTCAAGCATCCACACCCAAAAGGTAGCGTATCCTATCTTGTGTCAGAGACAGGAAAGGGGTACCTCGAGATTGCCAGATCCCATAAGGAGGTACCCCATGAAGACACAGTCGTTGATGATCGAGAGTTTGCCACAAGCGTTTCGGATGATCAAGCAGATGAACCTTTCGCCCGAGTGGGATTCGGATTACCGCACAGCGGCCCGCCAAGCCCTTCGGGATATCCTCGAAGAG